>Ga0157375_10000090_pt1 | contig 91416 bp, 79 predicted proteins | sample M35metaG_FD_115311 | JGI IMG/M metagenome (GOLD analysis project Ga0157375, IMG submission 115311) | Miscanthus rhizosphere microbial communities from Kellogg Biological Station, Michigan, USA - M3-5 metaG | ecosystem: Host-associated > Plants > Roots > Rhizosphere > Soil | place: USA: Michigan... | reverse complement strand
CGCTGTGGACCTGCTACCCGGCTCTCCGGCGATTACCGGTGCGGGACTCTTACCCGCTGGAGAAGTGCAGCCTGAACCTCGGCTCCCTTTCAGTCGCTTCGGTTCGTCACGGCGCACCATGCACTCATTCTAAATCCGGATGATCACCGCCCCCTCCTCCCCAACCACCCCAACCTCAACTCCTCCTTCGCAATCGTCGAGCTATACGGCTTGATGTCGAGCACCGGCGTCCCGTCCAGCATGTCCACGCCGCGCACCGTGAGCGTCGCGCCGTCGCGGGCGAGGAGCTCCACGGTCGTCTGCGCGATCGGATTCGGGCGGTAGGGGGAGCGGGTGGCGAAGACGCCGTGCGGGGTCGTCTCGCCGGGTGGGGTGCCGAGGAGGGACCAGCCTTCGGAGCGGTCGAAGACCCAGAGGATGAAGAGGTGGGAGAAGCCTTCGATGTCGGTCAGGCCTTCCGCGAACTCGGGGAGGAGCTCGATCGTGCCGGTCGCGACGTGCTGCGTGCCGGGGCCTTTCGGGATCTCGGACAGCTCCTTGAACGGCGTGCGCGCGTGGCCGATGGCGATGGGCGTGAAAAGCGGTTCCATGGCGGAGAGAATAGCGCCACGGGTAGGGTTTCCCCTGCCTGCGACACTCCTTTGCAGAGAGAGAGGTGCTCAATGCGCAGGATCGTCCCGCTGATTTTTCTGATCGTCATTCAAGCCACCAACGCCTTCGCCTGGGGAGAAGAAGGCCATCGCATCGTCTGCCGCATCGCGTACGACCTGCTCACGCCGGACGAGCAGAAAAAAGTCGACGAGCTGACGAAAGCGTACGACACGCCTGCCGACACGCGGCTGCAGATTCACAGCTTCCCCGACGGCTGCGTCTTCGCCGATGAGGCGCGCTCGAAGGCAGAAGCGGCGGCGAAGGCGGGCGACACGACGAGTCCGTGGATGCACTACAAAGGCTTCGGCAACTGGCACTTCATCAACGTCGAGCGGACCGTCGAGACGATCCCCGCCGAGGCGTGCGGCGATGACTGCGTCCTCTCCGGCATCGACAAGCACTCCGCGATGCTGAAGACCGGCACGACCGACCAGGAGCGCGGCGAAGGTCTCTTCTTCCTCGGGCACTGGATCGGCGACGTCCATCAGCCGCTGCACGTGAGCTTCGCCGACGACCGCGGCGGCAACAACATCGAGCCGGTGACCGGCGGCTTCTATCCGGTTCCGTCGAGATACCCGCTGAACCTGCATGCGGTATGGGACGGCGCGATCCTGCGCAAGGCGATCGCGGTGCCGGGCTGGCGCGAGTTCGCCGACCGGCTCGAGGCGCAGATCACCGACGAGCAGAAGGCGGAGTGGGTCACCGAGACGTCGCTCCAATGGGCGCAGGAGTCGTACGACATCACCACCTCGCGCGACATGCAGTACTGCCACAAGAAGGACGGCGAGTGCCGCGCGTTCGGTCACGGCCGCTCGCTGCATGAGTCGTATCAGGAGAAGTTCCTCGACGACGTCGAGCTGCGGCTGGAGAAAGCGGGCGTGCGTCTCGCGTCGATGATTCATAACGCGTTGACGCCGTAGCGCTACACTCGGCCGCTCAATGTGCGGCCTCACCGGATTCGTGAGCGCGGCGCCGGCGGACGATCTCACCGCCGGCGTCCGCGCGATGTGCGACGCGATCGCGCACCGCGGTCCCGACGATTCGGGCGAATGGATCGATGCGGACGCCGGCGTCGCGCTCGGCTTCCGCCGCCTCTCGATCATCGACCTCACGCCCGCGGGTCATCAGCCGATGCTCTCCGCGTCGGGGCGCTGGGTCATCACGTTCAACGGCGAGGTCTACAACTTCGAGGAGCTGCGCCGCGAGCTGAGTGACGTGCAGTTCCGCGGGCATTCGGACACCGAGGTCATGCTCGCGGCGATCGAGGCGTGGGGACTCGAGGCGGCGGTGAAGCGCTTCAACGGGATGTTCGCCATCGCGCTGTGGGATCGCGAGTCGCGGCGGCTGCATCTCATCCGCGATCGCATGGGCGTCAAGCCGCTCTATTACGGCTTCGCCGGCCAGTCGTTCGTTTACGGATCGGAATTGAAAGCGCTGCGCCGGCATCGCGACTTCGACGCGCGTGTCGATCGCGACGCGGTGAATCTCTTCCTTCGTTTCCTCTACGTGCCGGCGCCGTTCAGCATTTACGAAGGGATTCGCAAGCTGATGCCGGGGACGATCCTGACGTTCGATCCGGCGACGCGACAGGTCGAGACGAAGTCGTACTGGTCGGCGCGCGAAGCGGCCGAGCGCGGCGCGGCGCATCGCTTCAACGGATCGGAAGAAGACGCGGCGCGCGAGCTGGAGCGACTGCTCCTCGACTCCGTCCGCCTCCGCATGATCGCCGACGTCCCGCTCGGCGTCTTCCTCTCCGGCGGCGTCGACTCGTCGATCGTCACCGCGCTGATGCAGGCCCAGAGCCGCATCCCGGTACGCACGTTCACCGTCGGCTTCAGCGAGTCCGCCTACGACGAAGCTCCGTTCGCCAAGGCCGTCGCCCACCACCTCGGCACGGACCACACGGAGCTCTACATGTCCGAGGACGACGTCGTCGACACGATTCAGAAGCTGCCGACGATCTACGACGAGCCGTTCGGCGATTCGTCGCAGATCCCGACGCATCTCGTGTCGATGCTCGCGCGGCGTCACGTCACGGTGAGTCTCTCCGGCGACGGCGGCGATGAGCTCTTCGGCGGTTACGTCCGCTACTTCATCGGCCAGCGGCTTTTTCCATGGCTGGCGCGCACGCCGGCGATCGCGGGACGCGCGCTCACCGCGCTCTCGCCGCGCACGTGGGACCGCCTCCTCTTCAAGCCGCGCGCGGGCGAGCGCATTCACAAGGTGGCGCGGGTGATGGCGGCGAACGATCCCGACGCGATGTACTTCGAGCTCGTCTCGCACTGGAACAACACCGCCGCGGCGCCGGTGACCGATCGCGCGAACTGGCCGCGGCTCGACGATCCGGTCGAGCGGATGATGCTCTTCGACCAGATCTCGTACTTGCCCGACGACATCCTCACCAAGGTCGATCGCGCGAGCATGGCCGTGTCGCTCGAGGCACGCGAGCCGCTGCTCGATTACCGGCTCGTCGAATTCGCGTGGACGCTGCCGCTGGCGATGAAAGTGCGCGGCGGATCGGGAAAACGGGTGCTCAAAAAGGTGCTCGATCGTTACGTGCCGTCGTCGTTGATCGAGCGGCCGAAGATGGGTTTCGGCATCCCGCTCGAGTCGCTGCTCCGCGGGCGGCTGCGCGACTGGGCGGAGTCGTTGATCGATGACGCCGCGCGTCCGAAGTGGAACGAGTTTCTCGCCGGACGCGATGAGTGGAAGTACCACCTCTGGGGCGCGCTGATGCTGCAGGCCTGGCTAGCGGAAAACGCGTAACGCGACGCGCAGCGGATACGCCGCGAAATAGCCGACATTGCGCACGTCATAGCGCAGGCTCTTGAACATGTGGCGCAGGAAGCGCCGCGGATCGCGCTTCTGGAAGTAGCAGCCGGCGAGGATGCGATGCATGCGCCCATACGTGCTGCGCCGCTCCGACTGCACGGCGGGATCGTCGGACGCGAATGCCTTCGCCAGCGCGGTCATCATCCCCTGCTCCATCCGCGTCACGTTGAGGTGAATGCCGCCGCCGTGCAGCCGGTACCGCACGAGCACCATCGGCACGAAGCCGGCGCGATAGCGCAGCGCGACGCGATAGCAGAAGTCCCAGTCCTCGGACGGCGGCAGTCGCGCGTCGTAACCGCCGACCTCCTCCGCTACGCGCTTCGGGACGATGGGGCAGCTGCCGAGGGCGGCGATGACCTCGCGATCGAGGCGCAGCAGGTCGGTGGCGATCCACCCCTCGGCGCCGGTCATCGAAATCGATGTCTGTCCCGACTCGTCGAACTTCTCCACGCCGCAATGCACGAAGCCGAGTTGCGGATCGGCGTCGAACAGCGCGATCTCGCGCTCCAGTTTTTCCGGCAGCCAGATGTCGTCGGAGTCGAGGAGCGCGAGGTACTCGCCGCGCGCGACGGCGATGCCGCGGTTGCGCGCGGCGCCGACACCGGCGTTTTCCTGGCGGATGTAGCGGATGCGATCGCCGTACGACGCCGCGACCGCGGGCGTGTCGTCGGTCGAGCCGTCGTCGACGACGATGATCTCCAGCGGCGCATACGTCTGCGCGAGCACACTGTCGATGGCCTCGGCGAGATACCGGGCGTGGTTGTACGCCGGGATGATGACGGAGATCGTCTTCACGGTTTGGTCATTTGTGCCACGTGTCGCGCCTTCAGTGCAAACAGGTCCTCGTGCCCGTGCGGCTCGTCGACGTCGACGGGCACGAATCGCGACCGTTGCCAGCGATAGATTCCGTAGCCGTGCTCGACGAGCAATTGCTTCACGTCGCGCGTGCTGCCGCCGAACGTGCGCGCGAGCTGATCGTCCGCCTCGAAGAAGATCGCGGGCTCGAATTGCAGCAGCTCGTGCGCTCCCTTCAGCACGAGCAGCTCGGCTCCCTCGACGTCGATCTTCAACAGATCGACGCGATCGATTTTCTTTTCCGCGATGTACGAATCGAGCGTGATGACATTCACGCGAGTCTCGATGTCGCTCTCCGCGCGCCGCGCGAGCGCCGACGCGCCGCTGTTGCCGTAGACCGCGAAGAACGACGCCGTGCCGTTCTCCGCGCCGGCGGCGCATTCGTTCACCACGACGTCGGCGTGATTCAGCAGCACATGCGCGCGCAGCCGGTCCGCCTGCAATGGCTCGAATGCGTGCACGCGCGCCCGCCGCGACGCGAGGAGCGACCACATGCCGACGTGCGCGCCGATGTCGAAGGCCACACCGCCGCGCGGCACGAGCCTCAGCGACTGCTGGAACGCGGCGTCCTTTTCGTGGCGGCACATGAACGCCCAGACGATCATCCAGTCGTCGAGGTCTCCTTCGATGAACGTCCCTTCGCCGATGTCGAAGAGGACGGGGCCGTGACCGAGGAGAAGACGCGCGAGGCGAAGGATCCAGCCGCGGCCGTGCATGAACGGCCACGCGCGGAAGGCGGCGCGGAGGAGGCGGACGGTGAGGGTCTCGGTCATAGCGCGCTCGCGTAGACGTCGCGCAACCGCACACCCAGCATGACAGGATCGAACCGCGTACGGATCATCTCGCGCGCGGCGACACCGATCGCGTGTCGCCGCGGTGCGTCGTCGATCAGCTCGTCGAACAGTCGCGCGAAATCGGCCGGCGACTCGGCGATCATCGCGTGCACGCCATGCTCGACCGGCACGCCGCGGAACGCGCCGCGGAAGCCGATCATCGGCTTGCCGTACGCCATCGCATCGAGCGTCTTGATCTTGATCCCGGTCCCCGATCTCACCGGCGAGAGAAAAAGCCGCGCATCAGCGAACAACCGCGTCGCGTCGGCATCGGAAAGCGGCGCGATCAGCTCGATGCCGCATTCGGCCGCGCGGCGCCGGACCTCGGCGTCAGGAAATCCTCCGGCAAACACGACGCGAACGCGCTTGCGGATCACCGGCCAGACTTCATTCGCGAAAAGAAAAAACGCCTCGCGATTCGGCGCCATGTCGAGGCGTCCGACGAAGACCGCGAGCGGCTCATCGGATGAACCGTTCTCCGCTTCGACGTGCCGCGGCGGCGGGATGGTGACGATGTTCCGCACGCCGCACGCGCGCAGCAGCTCTTCGTCTTCGCGCGACAACGCCACCGCCGCGCGCGCCGCGTTCAGCGTCTCGGCCTCGAAGCGGCGGAAGCGCTTCGCCTGCGCGCGCCAGTAGCGGCGGTCGCCGGCCCAGCGCTCCATGTCGACGAAGTGGACGTCGAGCGCGCGGATCACGAGCGGCAGGTCGAGACCGCGCAGCGGCACCGCGCTCTGCAGCCACTCGCAATGAATCACGTCGAACGACTCGCGCGCGTGCAGGCGCTCGACCTGCGCCCGCAGTTCTTTGTTTTGCCAGCTCACCTCCCAGTAACTGCGTCCGGTCAGCGCCGCGAGCGCGGCCGTCGCGTACATCCGCGCGCGGCTCGGCTCCGGCGCATCCGACGCGAGGTGGTGGATCTCGCAGTGCGGCTCGAGGCTGCGCAGCGTCTCCCGCGTGGCGATGGCGCCACCCGAAACGGTCGCGGACGATGGGGCGACGAAGAGGACCTTCATGCGAGCTTTGGCAGCATCCGCTGCAACGCCGCGCGTTCGTCGCTGCTCAGCACGCGCGTCACGATGACGACGCCGTAGACGGCGACCGCGGCGATCGCCACGGCGATGCGCACGACCGGCGAAGCGAACGACGCGATCGCGATCGGCAGCGCGAGGATGGCCACGCTGAGCGCGAACGCGCGGCGGTTGTCGGGCCACGGAATGAAGCGGAAGCCCGACGTCCGTCCGGCGAAGTGAGAGAAAAGAACGAGGCTCGCCATCGTCCGCAGCGTCCACGCGATCGCGGCGCCGGGCGCGCCGTAGAAATGAATCAGCACCGCCGATCCGAGCAGATACGGGATGAGCAACGACAACTGGATGCGCGCGATGAGGTCGGTCCGTCCGAATGCGATCAGCAGGCCGTACGGGACGAGCGCCAGGATCTCGCAGACCACGCCGCCGACGAGCAGGTAGAGCGGCAGCGTGCTCTGGCGACCGAACTCGGGGCCGGCCCAGAGCGTGAAGAACGGCCGCGCGACGACGGCGATGAAGAGCGCGCCGGGCAGGGCCCAGAAGAGCATCCCGTGCAGGCCGCGGCGATAGAGCTGCTCGAGCGGCGCGCGGTCGGGATTGACGTGCAGCTGCGAGAACGCGGGGATGAGCGACTGCATCATCGCCACCGGCAGCTGCGTGAGCATGAAGGCGAGCGTGAACGCGATGGAGTAGAAGGCCAGCGCCTGCACCGAGGCGTAGCGCGGAAGGAGCAGCTTTTCGATGTTCGACAGGAACGTCGCGGCGATGACCGAGACGACGAGCGCGCCGCCGAAGCGGGCCAGCGATCGCAGCAGCTCGCGGCTCACGCGCGGACGGCGCAGCGGCGGAAGGAGTCGCGTGCCGGCGATCGTGTAGAGCAGCGCCGCGGCGATCGCCGCGCCGGCGATGACCATCACGGCGCCGGTGAGGCCGCCGCCGAGGATCAGCACGATCGGGACGAGCGCGATCTGCGCGGCCGAGGTGCCGGAGTTGATGAGGACCACGAGGTCCATCCGCAGGCGGACGACGGCCGGCGTGTTCATGACGCCGGCGACGGAGCGCGCCAGAAATCCGAGCGCCGCGAGACGCACGCAGACGACGGCGGAATCGTGCAGCTCCGCGGGGAGGCGGAGTCCATGCTCCACGAGCGGACGCGCGCCGATGGCCAGCGCCAGCGCGACCGTCGCTGCGGGAGTGACCGCGAGGACGAGCGCCGACCAGATCGCGGTCGCCTCTCCCTCGTCGTCGCCGCGCGCGTGGGCGAGCGAGCCGAAGCGCGTCGACGCCGTGCCCATCCCCATGTCGGCGAAGGAGAGGTAGCCGATCAGCACGTGCACCAGCGCGAGGACGCCGTAGCTCGCCGGCCCGAGGATGCGGATCACGAATGGCGTGGCGATGAGCGTGGCGAGCATCGTCACGGCCTGGCCGATCAGATTCAGGAGGCTGCCGCGCACGACTCGACTGGTGAGACTCATAATGAAGGGGTCGCATTTTCGCATGCCGATCCGCGCTCTCTACGTTTGCTATTTCGGGTTGCGCGAGCCGCTGGTGCAGACGCAGGTGCTGCCGTACCTGCGCGAGCTCGCGGCGGGCGGCGTGGAGATGTCGCTGCTGACGTTCGAGCGGGAGCGTGCGGAGCCGATCGGGCTCGACGGCATCGCGTGGTTTTCGCTGCCGTATCACAAGCGGACGTGGCTCAAGCCGTTCGACATTCTTCGCGGCGCGTGGTTCGCGCGGCGAGGCAAGTTCGACCTGATCCACGGGCGGAGTCACGTCGGTACGGCGATCGGCGCACTGGCGAAACTGTTCTCGCGCCGCAGGCTGATCTTCGACATCCGGGGATTCCTCGCCGAGGAGTATGTCGACTCGGGGAACTGGCGCGAGAACGGTTTGCTCTTCCGCGTGACGAAGATGGCGGAGCGCTGGCTCTATCGCGCGGCGGACGGATTTGTCGTGCTGACGGAGAAAGCGCGTGAGTCGGTCCCGAGTTGCGGCAAGCCGCTCGAGGTCATTCCCACCTGCATCGATCCGGCGCGCTTCGCGGGCGATGATCGTGCCGAGCTCGCGACCGATCGGCCGGTGTTCGTTTACGCCGGGGCGCTCGGCGGGTATTACCTGATCGATGAGATGGTCGCGTTGATCGCGCAGGCGGGGGCGTTCGGACTCGTGTTGACGCAGGGATCGACGGCGACGATTACCGCGGCGTTCGAGCGGGCGGGACATGCTGATTACCGCGTGCTGCAGGTGGCGCCGGATGAGGTGCCGAGGTATCTGCGCGCCGCGGATGTCGCGCTACTGCTGGTGCGGAAGTCGTATGCGCGGCGGGCGATGTCGCCGACGAAATTTGCGGAGTACCTTGCGGCGGGGTTGCCGGTGATCGCCTCGGCGGGGATTGGGGATCTCGATACGGTGATACCGGAGATGCGGGTTGGTGTGGTGATGCAGGACACCTCGGAGTGCGGCGGCCATGCCGCCGCCCTCGGCACCGGCACACAGGGCGGCGGCATGGCCGCCGCACTCCGAGGGATGGAACAACTGCGGCGGGATGCGGGGCTTGCGGCGCGGTGCAGGGAAGTCGCGCGGACGCGATATGACTTGCATGCGGTCGGCGGCGCGCGTTACCGGCGGCTCTACGACGCGGTGATGAAGCGATGAAGCGGATCCGTGTCCTCGCCCTAGCGTCGTATCCGGTCGAAGCGGCGTCGTCGCGCTATCGCATCGTGCAGTTCATCGAGCCGCTCGCGCGGCGCGGGATCGACGTCACCTTCTCGCCGTTCCTCGACGCCGTGCTGTTCGACGCGCTCTACAAACCGGGACGCCTGCTCCGCCATCTGCCCCGACTCGCGTGGCGCACGCTGCTGCGCTGGAGTGCCGTGATCCGCGCGATGCGCGCCGACGTCGTCTTCGTGCAACGCGAGGCGATGCTCTTCGGACCGCCGGTCATCGAGTGGCTGATCGCGCGCGTGCTCCGCCGCCCCCTCGTGCTCGACCTCGATGACGCGACGTGGATCGCGTACACGAGTCCCGTGTACGGACGTCTCGCGACGCGCCTCAAGTGGCCATCGAAAACCGACCTGCTGATCAAATGGGCGCGAACGGTGACGTGCGGAAGTCCGCGCATCGCGGAGTATGCGAAGGGCATCGTGATTCCGACGGTCGTCGATACCAAGCGCTTCAAACCGGGCACAGACAAGAGTGTCTGTGCTACACCCGTCATCGGCTGGATCGGCACGCACGGCACCTTCCCCTACCTCGAGCGCCTCCTCCCCATCTTCGAGCGACTCGCGCGCGAGGTGCGCTTTCGACTTCTGATTATCGGAGCGGGACGCGACATCCCCGGCGCGGAGACGCGCGCGTGGTCGCTGGAGCGCGAGGTCGAGGACTTTCAAGCGCTCGACATCGGCGTCTATCCGCTCGCCGACGACGACTGGAGCGCGGGAAAAGCCGGCTTCAAGGCGGTGCAGTACATGGCCACCGGCGTGCCGTTCGTGATGAGTCCCGTCGGCGTCTGCGCGACGATGGGGATCGCGGGCGAGACGCACCTGTCGGCGATCACCGACGATGAATGGCTCGCGGCGCTGCGCCGCCTCGTCACCGATGCCGACCTCCGCAACCGGATGTCAGTCGCGGGCCGCGCATTCGCCGAAAGGCATTACGATGTCGAGCCGCACGCGGACGCCCTCGCGGACGCAATCCGGTCAACCTGATGCCGATCATCCAGCTCATCCTCACAGCCATCGCCTGCTTCGCACTCTGGCGCTTCACGCGCAAACAATCGCCGATCGTCGTCGCCGGATTTCTGATCCGCGCTTTCGCCGGCCAGGTCCTCTTCTGGATCTCCTGGCTGCACCTGCCATTCGCGCGCTCGCTGCAGATCGGCAACGGCTTCTGGTTTTTCGCCATCGACGGCCCCTGGTACCTCGGCTACGCGGATACGCTGATCCCGCGCGGACCGTGGGCCATCATCACGCTGAGCGGAACGTACCCGTCGTACACCTTCGTGCAGGCGTTCACGATCTTCTGCGCCGCGTTCGGCATCGTCGCGTCGACAGGGATCCTCTTCAACTGCGCCGCCTATCTCGCGACCTGCGCGCTGATCGAGCGGATCGGCGATGGGCGCAAGACGTTCACGCTCGCGGCAATCGCCTTCGGTCCGGCGATGATCCTCTGGTCGCTGCAGCCGCTGAAGGACACGTTCTTCTTTCTGCTGATCGTCGCGCTGATCTACGCCCTCCAGCGCTGGCAGGAGGCGCCGCGCAACTGGCTGCCGGCCGCGGCCGCGCTGCTGATGCTGATCTACGTGATCGCCGGCACGCGCTGGTACTTCGCCGGGCTCGCCTGGGGCATCTCCGCGATTTTCTTCGTCATGTCGTCGATCCCGACGCGCCGCTGGTGGCCCGCTCTCCTCCTCTTCCTTCTCCTCGGGCAGGCGTTCCGCTTCGGCGGCACCACCGACATTCCGACGCCGGTACGCAACGCGCTCGCCGGGCGCAGGACGCCGGCACCGGTGGTAGCGGTGGCGCCGGTGCCAGCGCCGGTCGTAGCGCCGGTCGTGACGCCGGTGAAGACGCCGGTGAAGGCGCCGGCGAAGGCGCCGGTCGTGGCGCCGGTGAGGGCGCCGGTCGTGGCACCCGTGGTCGCCCTGGCGAAGGAAGTGAAGTACCTCGCGACCGCTCCGCGCAAAGGATTCGAGAGCACCGGCGGCGCGACCGCGATCCATCCAGGCGCGGCCGCGCCGGCGCCGATCGCCACGGGCGCGGTCGCGACGTTCGTCCCCCGCGCGGCGGCGCAACCGCTGAAGCTCGTCCGCATCGGCGGCGGCCGCGGCTTCTGGTTCTTCGCCGACTTCGACACGGTCGTCTTCTCGGCGGTGGTCCTCTTCGCGACGGTCCTCTGCGTGCGGGCGCTGCGCAGCGGCGCGCGGATCACGCCGCTGTTCGTGTTCGTGGTGCTGCTCTTCGTCGCCATCGCCGGGCCGATGTTCTACAGCGTCACGAATTTCGGGACGCTCTTCCGCCTGCGCTCGATGTTGTACGTGCTGGCGGCGATCGCGCCGCTCACTCTTCGTCGTACACCCGAACCCGCGCCAATCGAATCCCGATGAACGCGAGGACGACGGTGAAGACGGCGATCGCGCCGAGGCTGATCTGGAGCGACGTGCGTCGCACGAGGATGGCCAGCGCGCCGGCCGCGGCGGCGAACGCGTAGAGCATCCAGACCGCGCGCTTTTCCGTCAGGCCCAGCGCGACGAGTCGATGCGACGTGTGATCGCGTCCCCCCTGCGATGCGGCGCGGCCCGCGAGCTTGCGCATCAGCGTGACGAACGTCGTGTCGAAGATCGGCACGAGCAGCACGAGCACCGGCACGGCGAGCACGGCGACGACGCTGCGCGAGCGGCCGCCGCCGGTGCCGCTCACCAGCGCGATCGACGCGAGGAAGAAGCCGACGAACATCGAGCCGCAGTCGCCCATGAAGATCGACGCGGGATGGTGGTTGTAGACGAGGAACCCGAGGAGCGCGCCGAAGAACGCGGCGAGCATCAGCGCCTCGCCGGTCTGCTGATTGAGGATGAAGTTCACGCCGAGGAACGCGGCGGCGATCGCGGAGACGCCGACGGCCAGGCCGTCCATGTTGTCGAGCATGTTCACCGCATTCGTGATGCCGACCAGCCAGAACATGGTGATCAATATGTTGACGATCGCGTACGACGTCCACGGCAGCACGAGTCCGAACGCGACCACCGCGCCCGCCGCGAGCAGCTGGCCGAGCAGCTTCTGGTACGGCTTCATGTGCAGGAAGTCGTCGGCCAGCCCGAGGAGGAAGAGGGCGCTGCTCGCGGCGACGACGACGAGGTTGTCGCGCGAGAGCGGCACGAATGCGACGAGCGCGGCGATGGTGGCGACGGCGATGGCCACGCCGCCGAGCATCGCCGTCGGCTTCGAGTGCCAGCGGTCGATTTTCGGTTTCGCCACCGCGCCGATGCGATGCGCGAGCGCGGAAACGGCGGGCGTGAGGGCCAGCGATGCGATGAATGCCGCGACGGCGGCTGTGATGAAAGGAGCCAAGCTATTTCAGGTCGTTGATCACCGCGCGCAGGATGTCGTCGAGCGACGTCGAGGGGGTGAATCCGATGAAGCGCATCGCCTTCGCGGTGTCGGGGACGCGGCGCGGCATGTCCTCGAATCCTTGCTCGTACGCTTCGCCGTACGGGATGTAGACGATCTCGGAGCGTGAGCCGGTCAGCGCCAGCACGCGCTCCGCGAGTCGGGTGATGGAGACTTCTTCCGTCGAGCCGATGTTGAAGACCTCGCCCGTCGCATCGGCGTGGTCCATCAGCAGAAGGAGCGACTTCACGACGTCGGCGACGAAGCCGAAGCAGCGCGTCTGACGACCGTCGCCGTAAACCGTGAGCGGCTTTCCGGCGAGCGCCTGCGCGACGAGCGTCGGCACGACCATGCCGTAACGGCCGATCTGCCGCGGCCCGACGGTGTTGAAGAGGCGCACGACGATGGCCGGCAGCTTCTTCTCGCGGTGATACGCGAGGGCGAGAAATTCGTCGAGCGCCTTGGAGCACGCGTAGCTCCAGCGGCCTTTGTTCGTCGCGCCCATCACGAGATTCCCATCCTCGCGGAACGGGACCTGCTCGCTCAATCCATAAACCTCGGAGGTCGACGCGATGAGCACCCGCTTGTGCTGCCGGCTCGCCGCCGCGAGCACGACCTCGGTGCCGCGCACGTTCGTCTCGATCGTCCGCACCGGGCTTTCCACGATCAGCTTCACGCCGACCGCGGCGGCGAGGTGGAAGATGACGTCGCACTTGTCGACGAGCTCCTCGACCATGTCGCTGTCTCGCACCGAGCCGGCGGTCCAGTGCAGGCGCGGATCGTTGGCCACGCGCGCGAGGTTTTCGAGGCGGCCCGTGGAGAGGTCGTCGAGCACGAAGACTTCGTCACCGCGGGCGATGCAGGCATCGGCGAGATGCGAGCCGATGAAACCCGCTCCGCCAGTAATCAGGACTTTCATCAATCATCGCGAAGCTCGCGATAGCGCGTGAGTATATCGGCGACCAGCCGCGCTTTCGAATGCCTCGATTCAACATAGTTGCGGCCGCGCTCGGCGAGCGCGCTGCGCAGCGCCTCATCGCGCAGGAGACGCGCGAGACCTGCGGAAAATCCTACAGCGTCATCGGACGCGGCGGTGATTCCGCGCTCCCGGATGTCGAAGCCTTCGCGCCGCTCGACGACCTCGCCGAGAAGATCGACCACACCGCCGACCGCCGTGCTGATCACCGCCTTGCCGCACGCCATCGCCTCGATCAGCGCGAGCGGCGTCCCCTCGTTGCGCGACGTGAGCGCGACGACGTCGAGCGACGCGTAGATCTCGCGCGCGGGATACGTGCCGGCGAAGACGACGTGCGGCGCACGCTGCTCGAGCATCGCGCGGTCGGCGCCGTCGCCGTAGACGACGAAGCGCGCGAGGTCGTGGCAGCGCGCGGCGACGCGGATGAAGAGGTCGTGGTTTTTGATCGCGGTGATGCGGCCGACGATGCCGACGGTCAATGCATCGCGTTTCGTTTCAGGGCCACGCAGCTCATCGATGTCGATGCCGAGCGGCACGATCGCGAACTGTTCCGCCTTTCCGACGCGGAACTGATCGCGGATCTCGTGCAGCTGCTGCTCACTGAGCACGAGGATGCGATCGGTGTTGAGCCGCGCCAGCAATCGCTCGATGGCCAGGAAGAATCGCGTCTTCCATTTGCCGTAGTAGCTGTGGAAGACGTGGCCGTGGAACGTGTGGACGAATTTCGCGCGGCGATAGAACAACCCCGCGATGCGCCCCACCGCGCCCGCCTTCGCCGTGTGCGTGTGCACGATGTCGGGGCGGAAGCGGATCATCAGCCGCCAGACTTTCCAGATCGTCCAGAGGTCGCGCGGCGAGAGCTCGCGGCTCATCGACGGGATCACCAGCGGCGTGACGCCGCGCGCGGCAGCGAAGTCGCTCATGTCCTGCTCGCCGGGCGGCACGACGCCGGTCACGAGCAGCGACTCGACACCGTGCGCGGTCAATCCTTCGTGCAGCCAGACGACGTGCTGCGCCGGTCCTCCGACGTTCAGCCGCGCGATGAGCCGGAGGACGCGCATCAGCGGATGCCGGCGGCTGCGGCGACGTGCTCGCGCAGCTCGCCGTCGAGCTCATTGAGCACCTGCGGATTGAAGCGCGCCGCGGTCGCGAGATCAGCCTCGGCCTCGGGGATGCGCCCGAGGTGCAGCCGCGCCATGCCGCGACTGACGTAGATCTCCGGACGGTCGTCGATGCGCAGCGCGCGCGTGTAGGCATCGGCCGCCTCGCTCCAGCGCCCGAGCAGCTCGCAGTTCGCGCCGTAGAGGAGGTACCAGTTCGGATCGAGGCTGCGGCTGCGCTCCGCGGTGGCGAGATCGCTCAGGTTTTTGTGCACGAGCGCCAGGTTGTTTTCTTCGGCGTGACTCAACCGCCACTCCACCGCGCCGATGGCGAGGTTGCCGCGATAGGGCGCGATGCAGAGCTGCTGGATGCCGATGATTGCGGCGATCACGGCGGCGATGCGAATGAGGCTACGCATCGACAACCTCGCGATCCCAGGTCAGACAAAGCGCGCCGAGTGTCAGCAGCATCAGTCGCGCCGCCGCGAGCTCCAGCGGAAATTGTCCGATGGAGATGACCAGCACGAGCACCGCCAGCGGCAATCGCAACCCGCGCGCGAACGTCGCTCGATTCCTGTGGGGGGACAGGCGCCCCCGCCTGTCCAACGGGAACGCGCAAAGCCCGATCGCCGCGAGAAACAGCACGTACCCCGGCAGTCCGCTCTCCGCCGCGACCTGCAGATGATCGTTGTGGACCTCGCCCCAGTTCATCGGGTAACCCTTCGTCCACGCCTCCGGATACTTGCCGGTCATCGCCACGCGGTACGCCATGTAGTGGTATTTGAAACACCCCGGACCGACGCCCGCCAGCGGATGATCGCGCGCCATCTCGAACGCGGTGATGAACGGCAGCACGCGCTCGGAGAAGAGGCGCTGATAGTCGCGACTCGCGGCGGCGTTCGTGAGCTGGCGCGCGCCGCGCCCGAGAGAGGTCGAGGGCGAGAGCACGACCAGGCCGATGGCGAGGATGATCGCGGCGACGGCGAGCGCCACGCGGCGCGAGTGAAAGATGGCGAAGACCGCGAGGGCGATGACCAGCGAGGCGATCGCCGTGCGCGTCGCGCTCGCCGCGACTCCGGCGACGAGCAGCGTGGCGATCGCGATGTACATGCGCCGCCGCTTTCCTTCCGCGGTGACGGTCATGACGATCGCGGCGAGCGCCGCCGGCGCGAGGTAGGTGCCGACGTCGTTCGGATTGCCGAGCAGGCCGACGCTGCCGACGTGCGTGTTGACGTCGGGCGCGGGATTGAACGGCGTCCAGATCTTCAGCTCCTGCAGGATGACCAGCACCGCGTTGATGCACGCGCCGATCATCAGCACGTCGACCGCTTCGAAGCGGACCGTCTGCGCGGCGAGACACGTAGCGATGAAGATCACCACCGCGGCGATGACGGTGATCAGGCTGTCGATGCTGAGCTGCCGGTTCGTCGACGTGGCGACGGTGACGAGCGTCCAGCAGACGATCGCCGCCGCGAGGAGAAACTCCGGCCGTCGTTCGAACCTCCACGTCCGCTGCTTCGACGTGATCCAGAACGCGCCGAGCGCCAGCAGCGCGATCGCCTCCGCGCGGAACACCAGCTCTTTCGGCAGGCGGAAGTGATCGATGCCGTTCGTCACGATCGTCGCCGTGACGAGGAGGCCCGCCGCGAGGACGATCCTGATCGCGCGCTCACTCATAGATGAACAGCCCGTCGGTCCACGACGCCCGGTCGCGCTGATAGTAGAAATCGTAGAAGGCGACGAGGCGGAAGCGGCGATCGGCGAGAAAGGCGAACGTCTCGTCGAAGCGCGGCAGGCCTTTGTACATCTCGGAGAAGGTGATTTCCATGAAGACGAGCCGCACCGCGCCGCTCGTCAGCATCCGCTCCGCGCCGCGCAGCACCTCGAGGTCGAAACCCTGCGTGTCGATCTTCAGGATGTCGATCCGCTCGATGCCGTGGCGTGCGCAGTAATCGTCGACTGTCGTGACGTCGACCGTGGACCTCCGCTCGATCGCACCCCAGCAGTCAGGCCCCGGCTCCAGCATCGAGCTCATGTCGCTCCGCTCGTTCTCGATCAGCGTCGCGGAGCCCATCGTCGCGCCGAGTGCGACGTTGTTCAGCCGCAGGTCAGGCACGCCCGCGGTGTTGCGCTGCAGCTGTTCGAACGTCGCCCGCCCCGGCTCGAACGAATGGATCACCGGCTGCCGGAAGCGCTTGCGAAAGACCCCGATCGACTGCCCGACGTTCGCCCCGACGTCGAAGATCACCGGCCGCTCCGTGCCCGAGAGCATGCGCATGTCGGCAAACGCGTCGACGCCGACCCCCTTGCGGACGTAGTGAATCTCGAATCCGAAAAGGCGGAAGACGGCTTTGAAGGCCCGCTTCGCCAGCGAGAGGAGCATATGGCGGGCAAGATACCCGAGATTGAAGGGCGGGCGGCTGGAGAAGCCGTCATCGCCCTCACGAGGCGCACTCTGATTCGTGGCGCCGCAGGGCTCGCCAAGCCAAGGCGGATCGCGATGTTTGAGAATCCGCCAACGAAATGCACGTTCAGCTCTCAGGAGTCTTCAGTTTTCTGATTGCTCGTCTCACCTCGCTGCCGACTGTCGTCGCGTTCACATTGGCCCTGTCGTTCCGCCGCGTATGAAGTGCGGCCAAAGCGGCAGTGTCGCCAATTTCGGCGAGCGATTCTTGCGCGCGAACCGCCGCGTCCTCATCCTCGGCAAGCACTGTCTCGAGGAGGGCATTTGAAGCGTTGCCGCCGACAAAACCAAGCAGCCAGGCCGCGATCTCGCGCGATGAGGATGCTTTTTCGCGCAACATGCGGTGCACGGTCACAGCAATGCGTGGTGGCCGGAGGGCGACAATCGTCTTTGCTACTTCCCACTGGAACAACGGGTTATTCGGACGCTCCATGAGCAAGATTGCGAGTTTGCCACGTACGTCCCTGTCCTGCAGCAGGCGCAACATCCACAATGCACGAGCACGTGACGCAACAGAACATTTCCGGTCGCGAGCGATCGCGCGGAAGTCTTCGGCTGTGGAGGCTTCGCTCAGTGCGGCACTCGTTTGCCGCTCAGTCGTTCGGCGGACAGACGCGGGTAATCGCTGCGTCGCTGCGTACAGCTGATTGCTCAGGTCATGTCTCATCATGGCTTGTATGAACAGTCACCGTGCCGTTGCATGAGTCTCTTTGGATCAACCCTTTCGCTTCTCCATCGTTCAATGCATTGGCCCGTGCATCGAAAGAATCGGCGGTCAGCGGGCGATTCGCATAGTCGAATGCATACGTGACGTTCGTGCCGCTCGGATAGGTGATGGTGATGCGATTGCCGTTCGCGTCGTATTTGAACGACGTCGACAGGAGCACTGAGCCGCTGGCGCGCGATTCGGAGAGGAGCAGTCCGCGCCGGTCATAGGTGTAGGCCGTCGATCCGGCAGGGTCGGTCATCGAGGTCATGCGCCCCCAAGCCAAACGGTCCGCTGTCATATGTCCAGTTGATGGTGTCGGTCTGACCACCGCGGGTCGATACCGCGCCCGTGACGCGATCGAGCGCGTCGTAGGATCTCGTCGTCGTTGCGCCGTTCGCGTCCGCGGTGGTGAGCAGCGTGCCCGACTTGCCGTACGCATACGTCGTCGTTCCCGTAACGGGACTTGTTTGCGCGGCGAGCAGATCGATTCGCTCCGCCCGCAGCAGCAGGCCACGTTGCTCCGCACGATCGATACCTTCCTGCGCGGCGCCGCAAAGTGAAAAGCCCGGCACACCGGCCGGGCTTCTCTATCGCGATGGGTCAGCGATCGTTTTAGCGCTCTCGGTCTTGTAGGCTTCTCGCCACAAACTGCAACGATTCATCGATATCGTTCGACGTGAGAAAGACGCGTCCGAAGTTCTCTGCAGAGATCATGAACCCGCCGCCGTATTCATCGAGATACCAGTCCATCGCTGGATCGCCGCTCTTTTCAGAAGCCACGAACTCAACACTTCCGCGTTCACCGTGATAGCGCACCTCATCCCCTGGACGCACGTCGTCGCCCGTTCCGTAGCGGAACGCGCTCACCATTCGCCTCCTCCAGCTGCCGGCGTCATTGGAACAGCACCGGCGGGAGGTGGGCTCGCTCCAAAGCCACCCCGATTGTCAGGAACGGGCCTCCAGAAGCACTGGCAGTTGTAGGGATTCTGATTCATCCGGTACAGATGCCAATGAGGAGGAGGGATCCCTCTATGCGGTGGTGATTTGGGATTCGTGTCTTCGCGGTACCCAAGAGTCCCAACCGGAGGGATGCACGGCTTACAGTTCTTCTTGCACTTGTTGCACTTTTTTATCCGATTCTCGAACTCTTCAGGATTGAGATCGCCGCCAGATTGGATGAGCGACAGCAGAGCGCCCAGAGCCGGACCACCCCACGCCGATTCCGCCTTTTCCTCGCAAGCGTTTATCGCGTGCCGAACAAGGTCTTTTGCGGCCGACCCCGTATCGTACAGACCTAACGAATCGGTGTTCCCGATCGGGTTATCGCTCGCGTACGCATACTCTTGGCCAGCCCATTCCAGTGGATCGCTTTGCGTATATCGCCCCCACCCCGCCCGGTACCACCGGAAAATGTTGTACCGCTCCTCCGCCCCCTCCCATTTCCGCTCGTACTCCTGTCCCGGGAAACGGAGGGGTTGTTCGGAAGGGGTCGTGCCGGCGCGGAGGAGGTAGGTGTCGCCGTATGGCTCGTATTCGGCGCGCCAGATGACGGATGAATTGACGTCAGTCTGAAGAATCGGGGTGCCGAGGTGGTCGGTGAAGGTGTAGCGGACGGTCTGGCCGCCGTCTAATTGGCCGACGGGGCGGCCGTTGTACCAGAGGAATTCGGATTTCATTGCGGGGACGACGTTGGAGATGCCGCGCTTGGCCCAGATGTTGGGGTTGTCGTCGACCGACGTGGCGAGGAGATTCAGCTCGGGGCTGTAGACGTAGTAGCGGTTGGCGAACTGAGTGCCGGTGCCGGTGTTTCCTTCCGAGCGGACGACGCGGACTCCGCGGCCGTCGTATCCATAGCTGACCGTGTGCGGACGGTTGTCCTCCGAATCCTCGGCGATGGACGACATGAGGTTTCGCGGTGAATAGGTGCGCGTGGCGAAGTAATGCGTCTCGTTCCCCGCGGCGTCGTACGTCATGGTGTGATCGATGCTGTCCCACGTGATCGTGGTCAGCTTCGGCGTGGTGCCGAGATAGGCGTAGGTCTCATGGACCGAGCCGGGGATGGGAAGGCTCTCGGCGCGCATGGAAAACGGATGCGTGCGGACCAGTGGATCGTTGGGGTCGACTTCCTTCATGCCGCCGAGGTCGCGGGCGAGGAGGTTGCCCATGGCGTCGTAGCGGTAGCTGCCTGGCCCCCACAGTGACGCGCCGCTGTTCGCGGTGACGAGACGATTGAGATCGTCGTAGGCGAAATCGCGATTCCAGGAGGCGTCGACCAGGTCGTGGATCGACGTGATGTTTCCGACCGCGTCTTCGGTGTACGAGTAGTCGGCGATCATGCCTGGATTTCCGGTGAGCGTGTTTCGCTGGATACGATAGCGCGAATCGTACGTGCGCGTATGAGTGAGGCCGTTGCCGTACGTGACCTCGCTCTCCGGGCCGAACGGCAGATACTTCGTGCCGGAGATGAAGAGGCCGCCCCAGGCGTTGAGCGTCAGCGGTCGATTTGCATAGTCGAATGCGTACGTTATGGTCGTGCCGCTCGGATAGGTGATGGCGGTGCGATTGCCGTTCGCGTCGTATTTGAATGACGTCGACAGGAGCACTGAACCGCTGGTGCGACTCTCGGAGAGGAGCAGTCCACGACGGTCATAGCCGTAGGCCGTTGATCCGGCCGGATCGGTCATCGAGGTCATGCGTCCCAGGCCAAACGGTCCGCTGTCATACGTCCAATTGATGGTGTCGGTCTGACCGCTGCGGGTCGACACCGCGCTCGTAACGCGATCGAGTGCGTCATGCGATCTCGTCGTCGTTGCGCCGTTCGCGTCCGCGGTGGTGAGCAGCGTGCCCGACTTGCCGTACGCATACGTCGTCGTTCCCGTGACTGGGCTCGTTTGCGCGGTCATCTCCCCGAAGTCGTCGTAGGTGTAGCTCGTGACGTTGCCGTTCGGGTCGGTCACGCTGGAGAGGTTGCCGGCGACGTCGTACGCGTAGGACGTCGTGACGAGGGTTTGCTGGACGGATGTCAGGCGGCGCGCGGGATCGTAGGCGTAATGCGTGTTGGCGGTGGAGTGGTTTTCGTCGCGCACAGAGACGAGGCTGCCGGCGTCGTCGTAGGTGTAGCCGACGCTCGTCGTATCGGCGTGCGTCTGTGCGATCAGCTGGGCCAGAGAGTCATACGTGAACGACTCGCGATGCTTCTCCACCCACGAGCCGTTTTCCAGGCCGAGATAGCGCTCGGAGCTCTTGCGGCCGGTGGCGGGGTCGTAGGTGTATTCGATCCGTTCCTTGGCGCCGCGCGACATCGCGGTCTGCCGGCCGCGTGTGTCGTATTCGAAGGTCCTTGTATTGCCGTTCGCGTCGGTTTGTGATGCGAGCGGGCCGGTTGGCGGCGCGTAGGTGAGCGTCGTCGTTAAGTCGGATGCGCACAGTGGATCGACGACTGTGTCGCAGCCGGAGACACCTCTGAGAGTCGTCGTGACGACGCGTCCCAAGGCGTCGTATGTCGACTCCGTCGCGACGCCGTTCGCATCGACCACACGCGCGGCATTGCCGAAGACGTCGTAATTCTCAAATGTCGTGATGTGACCCGCCGCGTTCTGCGTTGCGGCCAGACGGCCGCGGTATGTGGCGGGCACACTGTTGTCGATCGGGTAATAAACGAACGTCGTGATGTCGGTCGTGATGTCCGTGCGCGGTCCGTCGATCTTCTTTCGCTTTCCGGCCGGTTGGGGCAGCGTGAGCCATGCCGGGGCGAAATTGCGCGCCGGATTGAAGGCGGCCGTCGCGGCGCCGTCGTACAACGTGACGATCGTCGTGCGCGACTCGTTTGCCGCGCTGCTCGTCCAGCCGGTGGATGTCCGCACCAGCGGCGTGCCGGTCGTGACGTCGTACATCACCGTGTCGACGCGCGTGTCGCCCGGTTTGGCCACGCTCGGCGTCGTCACCGACGTCGGCCGGTCGGGCCACTGCGCGTCTCCATACGCGTAATTGACGAACGTCGAAGCGGATGTCGGCTGCAAGGCCGCGATCAGCAGCGCCCCTGGCGACATCCGGCAATGACTCGGATCCTGCTCCGGATCGCACGACGCTGAACGATCGTTGCGGCGCTCCTGGATCAGGCGGCCGGTGCTGTCGTATGCGAACGAGCTGATATAGCCGCGCGAGTCCTGGCTTTTTGCGACCAATCCGCTCGCCGCATCCACCGCCCATGTCGCATTACGGCTGCCACAACTGCCGCAGCCGCCCACTGTCGCAATCGTCTGCTGACGGCCGTGAATGAAGCGCTGCTCGAGGGTCGTCTGCTCGCCGGTCGCGTAGGTCACGCGCGTGATCGAGCTGTCGGAGAGCGAACCGGGGAGGTCGTATTCGATGTTCGTGATGTCGGTGGGACCGAGGCCGATCGAATCGATGGCCCGCCCGAGGGAGTCGAACGTGTGGCTTTCGATCAGGCTGGCCGCGGCGTCACGCACCGCGGACAATCGGCCGCCGCTGTATTCGTATGCGCGCCATGGAGCTGCTGTTCCGCTCAGTGTCACCGATTGGAGGAGTGAGCCGGCATAGTTGTATTGCCACACGAGATCGGGACGTCCGTCGACCGAAATCGCGGTGATGTGATTGCCAGTGACTGTGACTGTGCACGACCACGTCCCGTCGACCGTGTAAATACGCTGCGGAAGGCCGGAGGCGTTGTAATCGATGAGCACTGTTGTCGCCGATGAGCGATCGTCGAAGCCGGCGAGCCGTCCATCGGCGCGGAAGATGCGAACGAGAGTCGACCCGCCTTCGCGATACTGCCACGTGCCGTCTCCCAGCTGGCTCAACGTCGCAGCGGGTGACACGATCGGCCAGCTCTGTGTCCAGACGCCGTTCTTCCTGATGAACGCCGCCTTCCTCTCCCCCTCGGTCTGGATCGTGACGGTGTCCAATGGACCGGTCATCAGGCGCACCAGTCCTGCATCGAACGCCGAGCGCCAGCCGATTCCGAACACGCCGTCGTTCGTGTAGAGCGTGTCGTAATTGCGGGTGAAGACGCCGAAGCCATCGGCCGGCATCGGATCGCGCTCGGCATACGTCATCGACCCGTCCCAGAGGCGCACCGGACGCGGCACGGTATTAGGGCCCTCGTTCGGACGACAATCACAATCGATGAACGTGTCGATGGAATCGACTTCACCGCAGGAGTTCGAGACTCGTGCGCGAAGAATGCCCGAGATGCCGAAGTCCGAGACGTCGATCGACAGCGTATCGGCAGGGTTGTTGACCGGACTCATGCCCACCAATTCCGTGCGTGTGTTCCCTGGAAAGACCGGCAGATACTCGACAATGACTGATCGCCCATTCGGCTCGTTGTCCGTGAACTGATAACTGACCAGGGCCGTTTTCGTCGTGCCGCTCTTCTGCAGCGCGACCTCGACGTGAGGCTTGCGCACGATTTCCAGTGTGGCGTTGGCGGTACTCGTCGTTCGATTACAAACGGTGGCTTTGGCCGTGAACGTATGGGTTCCGCTCTCCCAGCAGGTCGTGTCGAAGGACTGCGACCACATACCGGACTGCTCGTCGGTGACATAGATCCAGATCACGTTTTCGGATGTGCCGTCGGGGCGGGTGTGCGAGAGATTGAGGCCGTGGCTGGTGTGATTGGCCTGTCTCGCCGAAAAGCCGAACGTCATGTCGACACGCGCCGTGTTCGGCGCCGGAACCACGACATTCGCCGCGATCGACGGCGTTTCATCCGGCACGGTGTAGGCCGTTTCGGCCGTGGCGTTGAGATATCCGCACGCCGTCGCCGTGGCGACGAAGCGATGATTGCCGGGGACCCAGCAACTGACGTCCGTAAAGTCCTTGATCCACTCGCCGGTCATCGGATCGCCGGCTCTCGAATAATTGCCGCCGTCGCTCGTGCCGTCAGGCAGGTAGTGCACCAGCGTCAGACCGCGAGCGCCGAGCGTGTTCGTGAATGCGTACGGCATGTGGATGCGCAGACTGACTGGTGACGGTTGCTCGACCGAGACGGCGATGGCCGGAGTAGCGTCGGGCACCGAAAAGGACGACGTCGCGGACGACGGCGTGCCGGTGTAGCAGTAATAGGTGTACAGCTTGTACATGCAGTGGAACTCGGCCGTGACGGTATGCGGGCCGGGCGCGAGGCACATGAGGTCCGTCGCCGAATAGAAAAACGTCTTCGTGCAGCCCGAGAGGGTCTGACAGGCGTCGCTGCGACTGAAGTTGTAGCCCTCGACTGTGATGACGACGCCGGCCGCGCTGCACTCGGAATTGCCCAGGGTCGCCGTCACGAGCAGCGTGTTCGCCACCGGGTCATACGAGGTGGACATCGAACCGGTGCATGTGACGCCGTAAGACGTCTTTGTCGACAACACAACGACGACGACAGCAAGCAGCAGCCCGCGCAGATTCATCGATCGAGGAAGAGAGGGACCGGAAACGGATTCTCCCCGGTCATCCCGCAATCCAGATTCAGCGCGCCGTTTCGGCCACGCGGAGCGGGTTGTTCGACACGCGCTCCTGCCGCGCACCGCTGACGCCCCAGATGACGACCTGGTAGTTGCCCGGCGCGAGGAAGGCGCGGGGGACGACGATCTCGAACATGTCGTTGTCGGGACGACGAAGCGCGGGACTGCTCCAGAGCGTGCGCGGCGCGGCGTCCACGGTGACGATCTCGAGCCGGTAGGCGTCGTACTTCGCTTCGATGAGCGACGCGACGAGCACGTACGACGCATCGTCCGTCATGACGAGCGTCGCCGTGTCGCCCGCTCCGCGCTGTCCCTCGGGGAGCAGCACGTACCTGCTCATCGCGACGCGCGGCGCGACGGAAGCCTGGCGCTGCCAGACGATGCCGCCGAAGGCGAGGATCATCGCGGCGGCGAGGGCGGCGGAGGTGCGCTGCCAGAATCGAACGCGATGCTGCAGCGGATCGCCGTGAATCCGCTTCTGCAGCGTGTTCCAGTGCGCGTCGAGCTCCACCTCGGAGAGATCTCCTTCCTCGGGGAAAGGCTCGGCCATGGCCCGGGCGAGCTCGGGGTAGGCGATCAGCAGTTCGCGGACGAGCGCCTCGCGCTCCGGCGAGAGCTCGCCGCGCATGAATGCAAAGAGTTCTTCGTTGCTGGGGGGCGGACCGAGACGGCGGCGGCGTTCCGCCAGCATCTGGCCGTGGATGGCCTGAAGCTCCGACTTCGTGATCATTCTTCGTCCTCCGGGAGCGGTTCTCCCAGTCGTGTGCGCAGGGCCTTGCGGGCATCGCGGAGCCGCGACTTCACGGCGTCGACGCTGATGCCCAGCGTCCTGGCGATGGCCTCGTATTTCGTGTCGCCGAGCCAGAGCTCCATGCATTGTTTCTGCCCTTCGGGAAGCTCGGCGATGGCGGCCCAGAGACGTGCCCTGCGCATCTCCGTCTCCTGCCGCTCGCCGAGGTCGGGCGGTTCCGGCGCGGGTGGATCGTTGTTGAAACCGGGGTCGTCGATGTCGACGGTCTGCGCGCTGCGCTTGGCGGTCTTGCGGGCGCGGATGGAATTGAGCAGGACGTTGCGGGCCGTCGTTTCGATGAAGGACCACTCCGCTTCTCCGCGGTACTGGGCGAACGTTTCGTAGATTCGTTTGTAGGTTTCCTGGGCCAGGTCCTGCGCTTCGTCATCGCCGGCGAAGTTCCTGAAGAACTTGTACACGCGTCCGTAGTACTTGCGGTACAGCGTTTCGAATCGCTCGTCGCGGCCTCCGCCGCCGGTGCGCATCATCATCGTCCGCTCACGTTCCCGCAAAACGCGTATCGTATTTGAGCCTTGAGAAATCCCGCGCTCATCGCCATCGCTATCCTCTGCAGCTTTGCAACGGGCTGCCCCACACATAACGACACCGCGCCGCGGAAAGAGTGGCCGCGATTCGTCGAGGAGCCGTCGGATTTACCTGTACGCGGCACGGAGTGCGGCACGATCACCAGCCGCGCGCATGCGGTGCGCCTCTTCCCCGTCTGCATGGACAAAGCGATCGCCGCACTGCAGGGAGTCGCGGAGCGCGACAACATCGCCATGGGCGACCTCGCCGTCGCGTACTACAAGCGTGCGAAACAGCGCGACATGCCGGCGGATTACCTGAATGCCTACGACGCGGCGCAGCGCGCGATGAATGCGTTACCGCGCCCGCCGTATGCGAAGGAAAATCTGACAAAGATCGAGCACGCGCTGGGATTCGACGCGAAGATCGAGCGCGAGGTCTTCCAGCCCGACAATCTGAAATCGGTGGCGCGTTATCCGGCGAGTGCGCTTCATTACCTCGAGACTGAGCTGCTGCCCGAGCGCACACAGGAAGCGCGGCGCATCGCTACACAGATCGTACAGATCACACACGACCGTTATCCGCTCGATGAAGTGGAGGCCTGTGCCGCCGCGGCCGGCCCGGTATTGAAAAGCGCTTATGCGAGCTATCGCGCAGCTGATTTCAAGACCGCGGCTGCACAATTGCGGAGCGTCAACAATCCCTTGTCGCTCTATGCCGAGACGAGAGAGGCAAGACCGGCAAAGGACTTCCGTGCGCTCGATCGCCTGGAGGAGGAAGCGCGTAGACGTGGCTATCTCGATCTGCAGGCGCTGATTTTATCGACCCGCGGTTATCTGACTCTTTTCGAAGAAAGCGACTATCTCGCCTCAAATGACAATTACGAAAAGGCGCTGCGGCTCTATCAGCAACTCAACGACTCCGAGCACATCGCCTCAACACAGACCAGATTGCTCGGCAACCTGCGCGTCACCGGTCAGCTCGACCAGGCCTGGCGCGAGGCATTGACCGCGTCACGCAAGGTCCACAAGGTCGCTTCCCTCAGAGAGCGCAACCTCCTCCTCGGAGAAATCGCCGCGGTGGCGAATGTGCTCGATCACCCGCGCGCGGCATTTCAATATGCCGACATGGCGGTTCGTCTCATTGAGCAATCCGCGGCAACGCCCAGAGAACGTGCGTACAACCTCGGCATCGCAATGCGCAGGCGGGCCACTTATGAGCTCCGCATCGATGGAATGCTGGCAGAAGCGCAGGCGGACCTGAACAAAGCCATCGAGTACGCGACTTCCAAGGAGGACGCGCAGGACCGCCGTTCCCTCGAGGCGCGCAATGCCGAGGTCGAGGCGCAACTGGCGATGCGCGTCAGACCGGTCGAGGCGATTGACTCATTCACACGCGCGCTCGCACTGTCGGACGGCCTCGAATACCGCTCCTTCCGCGCGTCGCTCTACGCCCAACGCGCCGCGGCGAAACGCGCGGCGGGAAGACCGGACGATGCGGAACAGGACCTCCGCAAGGCGCTCCACGAGCTCAACGCCGAGGAATCGAATCTGCTGGCGAAGCGCGACGAGCGAAGCTACGAGCGCATCCTCTGGAACGAATACTTCTCCCGCTTCCAGACGACTTACCACGAGCTCATCCGCCATCTGATCGTCGACAAAGATCGCGGCGACGAGGCCTTCAAATACGCCGACCGCGCCCGCGCCTTCGAGCCGCTCAATCTCACGCTGAAGCTCACATCCACTGCCGCGTCGCCGATCGACATGGCGCATCTGCAGAAGCTCCTGCCGTACGGCACGTTCCTCGTCGAATACACCGTCCTCGACGACATCACGTTCGCCTGGGTCATCACGCACGACAGGCGGCAGGTGGTGAGACTGAAGACGGGACGGGCGAAGATCAGGCGCTGGAGCAGCGATCTGCAGGCGGCGGTGAAGGTGCGCGACCTCGACGCGATCGACCGGGTGCTCCTCGCCGCATACGACGAGCTGCTCACCGGGCCGAGGGCGGTCATCGAGCAGATGCCGGGCAGCTCGGCGCCGCGGCTGGTGATCATCCCGGACGGCACGATGGAGGCGATTCCGTTCGCCGCGCTGCGCAATCCGGTGTCGCGCCGCTATCTCATCCGGGACACCTCGGTCTCGACGGCCGGAAGCGCGGCGCTCTACGCGCTCTCGGTCAAACGCGATCGCGAGCTGAAGCGCGACGGCTCGGCGCTGCTCTTCGGACTGCTCCCGCATGCGGAGCACGAGGTGCAGAAGATCGCGAAGCAGTACGAGCCGAATGCCGTCGTGCGGATCGGCGCCGCGGCGACGGCCGACGAGTTCCTCGCGCGAGCGGGACAGAGCGCCATCGTGCATTTCGGCGGCCACGCCATCGTCGACACCGGCGCTCCATCACGTTCGAAGCTCGTCTTCGCATCGAGTGAGCTCGATGCCACCCAGCTGCTCGCGCGGTTCAAGCCGGTCCGCACGCGCCTCGTGGTCCTCGGCGCATGCAGCAGCGCGGGCGGACTGCCGCTCGGTCCGGAAGGGGTCGCTCCTCTCGTTCGCCCGCTCATCGCGCGCGGCGTGCCCGCCGTCATCGGAACGTTGTGGGACGTCGACGACGCCACAGCGGAAGAACTGCTCGTGTCTTTTCATCAGCACTACCGAAAGGGCAACGATGCAGCAACGGCCATGCGCCTCGCGCAACTCGAACTGCTCGGCAACAACAACGACGTCCTCCGGTCAGTGCTCGCGTGGGCCCCGTATCAGGTGATCGGCCAAGGCTCGTCACCGTTCCCGGCTCCGCGTCACTAAAGACAAGGAGAACGACCGTGAGTAGTTTCATTCTGCACATTCTTTTCAGTGGTCTCATCGCGTTCATCCCGGCCGGCAACGGCGAGATGGACATCCTCCTCCTCAACACCGGCGACTGCGCGAAGCATTACCACGTCTCGGACGGCACGGCGCTTCCGCAGCACAAGCCGTTCGTCTTCGTCCGCGGCGGAAGCTGCACCGGCGACTGCCCGACCGACGACGCCGACATCGCGCAGTTCATCTATCCCGAACAGTCGTCGGGGACCGCCGTCGATTCACTCGAAGCTGCCGTCGACGGCGGCGGCGCGTGGCTCCTCGATGGCTCGGACCTGACGCTGCAGAAAGGAAGCACGAACGCCGCCGAGCTGCCGGCGCTGACGATCAACACCAGCGCGCGCGCCACGGTGAACGGCAATCCCATCGCCATTCCGACGAGCTCCAGCGAGCGCCAGGATTTCACCTGGGTCGCCAACATCAAGGAGCTTTGCCCCGAGTGCACGATCAACGCGGACCTCACCGGATCGACGCCGCCGGAGAACCTCGTCGTGGCGCGCTTCCGCCTCCGCACCGGCAACCTCTTCACCTACTCCGTCGCGCGCATCGGCGCCGACGTGACGCCGGTCCACTTCAAGCGGCTCGACGGCCAGGGCGACACCTCGGAGTACTCGCAGGCGATCGCCACGTGGGTCGGCGCCGACGTCGAGGTCACCGGCGACAGCATCGAGCTGGTGGAAGAGAAGTTCAACAGCGATCCGGGGCGGACGATGCACCTGACGCCCGACTCCAACAACGTGATCGAGATGGCCGTGGTCAACCTCCCGTCGCACACGCCGCCGATCACGTCGAGCAACCCGGCGCCCGCCGCCGGCAAGCACTTCGAGATGTACTACGACCTCGCGACGAACGCGCCGGCGCAGGAAGAGCGGCTCGTGCCGTTCGCCGGCGCCGCGCCGACGCTCGGCTCGTACCCCGAGGCGGATTGGAGCGACGTGCATCCGTCGAATGTCCTCTGGTCCGATCTGCTCAACGCGCTGCGGCTGAACGCGGGACGCGGTCCCGACGACCGCACGCTCTGCCCGCCGATGTCGAATTACCCGTAATCGCCTCAACGGTGCGCCGCTCGCGCGGCGCACCTCCTTCAGAAAGGACATCCCGTTGACGCGATCACTGATCATCGGCGCGCTCTGCATTCTGCTGAGCTGCAACTCGAAGCAGGCGCCGCCGCGAAGCGACATGCACGTCACCGCCGCGACGCTGCTGACCGAGCGCTACGCCGCATCGCCGTTCGCCGCGTGGCACATTCGCGCCACGGCCGCAGGCAGCGATTGCTCCGTCCTCGTGCTGCAGACAGGCATCATCCTCGAGGACTCCATGATCGAGACCATGCACTACGGCGCCGGCGCGTACAACGACACCATCCCCGGCGGCGTGAAGAAGTTCCTCACCGACCACGCGTTCCGCGGCGTGATCTATCAGGACGTCTCGGGCCGCAAGTGGACGTACGGCGCGGTGACGGAAAAAGAGGAGGTGACGAGATGTCGGTGAAACGACTGCTCGCGATCCTCGTGTTCGCATTCGCCGCGTACGGCGCACCGCACAAACGCGCGCTCCTGATCGGCATCAACGACTACACCGCCTCGCACCTGCCGCGGCAATCGCCCGCCGCGACGGAGCGCGACTGGCGCAATCTCAGCGGCTCGGTGAACGACGTCATGTCGATGCGCGAGATGCTGATGCTGCTGCACGGCTTCGAGGCGCGCGACATCGTCACGCTGACCGACCAGGCGGCGACGCGCGCGGCGATCCTGCGTGCGATCGACACGCATCTCCTCGCGCCGGCGGCGAAGGGCGACATCCTCTTTTTCTTCTACGCCGGCCACGGCTCGCGCGTGCTCAACACGCGCTCCAGCGAGCCCGATCATTTCGACGAATCGCTCGTCCCCGCCGATTCGCGGCGCGGCGCGCGCGACATCCGCGACAAGGAGCTGCGCCGCCTCTTCAATCGCATGCTCGATCGCGGCGCGCGGCTCACCGTGATGCTCGACGACTGCTACAGCGGCTCGGGCGCGCGCGGCCTGCCGACCGGCGCCGTCGTGCGCGGGCTCGAGCCGGACCGGCGCGACGTCGCCGACGGTGCGGACGCCGGGCCGCGCGCCGAGGATCGCGGGGCGGTGGTGTTGTCGGCGGCGCAGGATTTCGAACGGGCGAACGAGACCGCGGACCACGACCGGCAGATCCGCGGCGCGTTCACCTGGTCGTGGATCCGCGCCATGCGCGACGCCTCGATCGACGAGCCGGCACTCGACACGTTCCTCCGCACGCAGGGACGGATGCGCGCCGAATGGCCGTCGCAGCAGCCGGTGCTGGCGGCGAATGCGTCCGCGCGCCGCACGCCGTTTCTCGGCGCGCGCGTCGATCGCCGCGAAGAACGGATGACGGTCGCGGTAGTGAAGCTGCGCGAAGACGGCACCGCCGTGCTGCAGGGCGGCTGGGCGAACGGCCTGTCGATCGGCAGCAACCTCCACGTTCCTGGCGACTCGCACACGCGCATCATCGTGACGAAGCTCCTCGGGCTCGGCCAATGCGAAGCACGCGTCGAGCACGGCCGCGTCGAGCCGGGGATGCTGCTCGAACAGACCGGCTGGGTGGCATCACCGCAACGTGTATTGCGCGTTTGCATCCCGCGCATCGCGAAGAGTCACGTGCCGATCCAGGGACTCGGGCACCTGCTTGTCATCATCGCGAAACGCCGTCACCTGACGTGGATCAATGATCCGACGACGACCACACCGGCGTATCTCATCCGCCACGGCGATCGCGGCTGGCAGCTTCTCGACACAACGATTCGGCAATTCAGCGATGACGACGCCGGCGCGGAGGCGGCGATCAACGCGATCCCGCGCGGCTCGTCGGTCTTCGTCCAGTTCCCGGCGCCGAAATCATTCGTCCTGCCCGAGGCCGTCGAGACGACGCCCGATTTTGCGAATGCCGATTACATCCTCACCGGCCGCTACGCGAACGGGCGCCTCACGTACGCCTGGGTGCGGCCCGGCGTGACGCGCATCGATCGCCGCAGCTGCGGCCTCCCGCTGCGGACGGCGTGGGTCGAGCATTCGTCGCCCCTCCTGCGCGACGCGGCCTTTCGCCTGCGACGGATTCTCGCGTGGCAGCTGCTCGAATCGCCGCCCAACGCGCGCTCGCAGTATCACCTCGCGCTGCGACGCGAGTCGACGCGCGCGCTCGTCAGCGGAGCAGTGACCGGTCAGACGCGATACCGCGCCGTGCTGCGCGGCACCAACCTCCCGCCGCGCCTCAGCGCGCGCTACGTCTACGTGTTCGTGATCGACAGCCACGGCAAGAGCATCCTCCTCTTCCCGCGCAGCGCGAGCGGCTCGGTCGAGAACCACTTCCCGGTCGACGACACGATCACCCCGCCGCCGGAGATCCCGATCACGACATTCGAGGTCGCGCCGCCGTACGGCGTCGATACGTACTTTCTCCTCACCACCGACGAGCCGCTCCCCAATCCGTCGATCCTCGAATGGGACGGCGTGCGCGCCAACCCGACGCATCCGTCGACGGCGCTCGAGCAACTCCTCATCGAGACCGGCTACGGCACGCGCTCGATCGCCACGCCGACGAACTGGTCGATCGAACGGGAAACGTGGGAATCGGCCGGCCCGGCACGCCACAAATTCGCGGCGGCGGTATCTTCTATACAAAGTGAACAACTGGAAGCCGGTGGCCATCGGGTTGATCCTGATCGGCCTTGCCTCGGCGACGGTCGTGCCGATGATGCGGCACACGCGATCGGTGCGCCCTTCCGCGGCGGAATCGCCCGCGGCGCCGTTCGATCCGGAACGTTCGGCGGGGTTGTTCGTCGGCGTGCGGACATTCACGGATGGCAACATTCCCGAAGTCCCGTATGCGGTCGATGACGCGATCGATCTCGCCTACGCGTTCGCGTGCGATCCAGACGTGCACCTCGTGAGGCCGCGCAACGTCATCCTCGCCCTCGGCGGCGCGCCGCAGAAGCCGGAGTCGCTGCAACGATTGCGCGAGCTGACCGAGGAAGGGGCGGAGGTGCACGCGGCGATCGATCTGGAGGCGCTCCTCGATCGACAGGCAGCGCTCGCGGGACGCGGCGGCTTTCTCATCGCGACCTTCGCCACGCATGGCTTCATGAGCGGCGGTATCCAGCACGTCCTCGGATCGGACTCCGCGTACTCCACTGCGACGCTGCTCGACGTGATTCCCGAGCATGGCGTCCCGCGCTCATTGATCCTGATCGATGCGTGCAAGCAGCGCATCGCCGCCGGCGGGCGCGGCATTGCGTACGCCATCACGCCGCTGATACAGCGAATGCCGCGCGTGCAGGGGCAGGCAATGTTGTCGATGGTGGGACTGGCGTACGACGATCCGGTGCGCCGCAACGGCGTGTTCACCGCGGCAGTGATCGACGGCCTCGAATGCAATGCAACCTTCCCGCGCGGAGTGGTCACAGCCGACACACTCGCCGCCTACGTCGAGCGCGAAGTGCGCAAGTGGATCCAAAAGAATCGCGATCCGAACGTCGGGTCGGCGATCCAGCGATCGATCGAGGGCGAAGCGCACAACATGCCGCTGGCGCAATGCTGGCCGCCGGAACCGCCGAAGCTCCACATCGCGACCGCCGGCTCGATCGTCACCGTCTCCTCGGAATCACATCACTGGCAGCGCGACATCGAACGCCCCATCACTACCGCCACGCAGGCGGGCGCGCAGGTCATCGTCGCCACCAGCGACTCTCTCCTCGCCTTCGACGTTCACGGGACCCGCACGTGGACCGTCAACGAAAAGCATCTCCGTGACTGCGCCGCCGGCGATCTGTTCCGCACGCACAACGATCAGATCGTCGCGCTCTGGGGCTCGCGTCTCTCGATCTACGAGGGCGACGGCAAACTTCATTCGTCGTACCAACATCCGGAGGAGTTGCATCACGTCGCCATCTGCCGCGCGACGCCGCGTCACGCGCCACGAATCGTCGTCGCCGGCACGAACGGCATCATCGCCTTCAACCCGAAGAAAATCGCCGACGGCAAGCCGCTCTGGTGCGGACATCTCGTGCCCTCCTCGGAGACGATCGCCTCGATCCACGTCGCCGACTGCAATCGCGACAAGACAGAAGACATCGTCATCACCACCGCAAGCGGCGCGATGCTCTACCTCGACTACGAGGGAAACGTGATCCGGCGGTCATCAGTCGGATTCGCGCCACAAAAAAAGCGACGCGGTGTCTGACACCGCATGGGCTTCTACATCGTCATGTTCGCGATGGTCGTCGGAACCGCGGCCATCATCGCCGCGAAGTATCGCGACACGATGCGCAAGACGGTGGCGATCCTCTACGACTTCGAGCCGGGCGTCGACGAGTCGTTCCGGCGCTTTCACGAATGGGCGCAGGCGGTGTCGGCCTCGCGGCGCGCGTGGCACATCGCCGCGTCGGGCGATGTGTACGACCGGAAGTACCACGCCGGCGCGAGCGCGATCGTGGGCGCAATCCGACGCTGCTGCGCACCGCGGCCCCGCCGCTCGTGCGCACGAACGTGCCGGTGCTGAGCGTCGGCGCCGTGTCGTATCGCACGCTCGACGTCTCGGTCACGCGGCAGCAGTTCATCGAGGAGAGCGGTGTGCCGGGCGTCGCGACGGTGGTCGGACACACGTGGCGCTACGTGAATCGCAGCGGCGGTCCGGATCGCCGCTTCAGCAACAATCCGCAACTCCCGATCTGCATGTATGACGAACTGCATTTCCGGACGGCGTCGGCGCTCCGGAATGGTCACACCAGTGCATAGCGCTTCATCAGCGCGCCGAGGATGCCGCGGTCGAGTGGAGTGAGTTGTGTCGTCTCGAGCAGGCGGCGCAGGTCGCGCTCGACGTCGCGCGCGATCTCCAGGCGCGGCGCGAGCGTCTCGCGCAAGCGCTCGCGCATCGCCGCGGCGCCGGACGACGCGAGCTGCTCGGCCATGGCGAGATGCGAATCGCCGACGCGCCACTCGAGCACGCCGAGCGCCCGGCCGAGCAGCACCTGTTCGTACGCGGCGCGGACGGGACCGGCGAGCAGGAGATCGATCGGCACGAGGTCGTCGATCCCCTTGTATTGCGAGCGATAGAAATCGATCTGCCCGAGGACGTACGCCGGGAAGTGCAGGACGCGACTGAGCAGATGCACGCGCAGGAGGTCGGGCGAGCCCTTCACCTGCGCGTCGGGGAAGCGGCGCTGCAGCTGCGACACCCAGCGCGCGTCGTCGGGCTCCGTCCACAACGTCACGTCGCGCTGCATCGCCTGATTCGCCGGCAGGTCGTCGTCGCGCAGATCGATCAGCGGCGCACTGACCTCGGCGAAGCGCTTCATCCGCTGCGCGAGCTGTCCCTCCTGCGCGAGCACCGATGCGGCACGCGCCAGCGTGAGCTTGTGCAGCTCTCCGAACGCGGTCGCGGCGTGAGCAGCGACGCGCGCGCGGAGCTCGTCGAGCGACAAATGACGCGACGCCGATCGCGTGATCGGAAACTCGCGGATCACCGGCTTTCGATCGTCCGCCGTGCGCTCGTACCAGGCGTCGACGTCGGCGTCGGCGATGATCGAGATGGAGAGGCCGGACGAGGTGAGGGGGGCGGGTTGGAGAACCCGCCCTACGTTTTCGAGCTCTTGCAGGCGGATGCGCAACTTGTCGAGCGCGTCCTTCGCCGCGTCACGCGTGCGGCGCAGGATGTTGAGCGTCGCGCGGCGATGCGCGATGTCGCACTCGAACTGCAGCTCGTCGTTGTACGCGGCGTTCTTCGCCTTGTCGGTCGCGTCGATCTGCGCGCGGATCCGCTCCAGCGCTTCGCGCGCCGCGCGCACCCGCGGCGCGATCTCGTTCGCGTAGCGGACGAACGCGAAGATGGCGAAGAGCGACAGCGCGATCGCCGTCATCCAAAAGCGCTCGTACCGCACCGCGTAGATCAGGCCGGCGATGACCGCGGCCCAGATGATCTGCCGCCAGATCCACGCGCGGCGCATTTCCAGCGCCTCGCGCAGCGCGTGCTCCGCGCGCGGACGCTGGACGAAGAGCTCGCGCAGCTCCTGCTCGCGCGTCTGCGTCTCGACCGCCAGCCGCGCGGCCTCCGCGTCGCGCGCGGCGTTGCGTCCCGCGTTGTTCGCGCTCTCTTCGGCGAACACGATCTCGGGGAGGCCTTCGAGCAGCGAGCGCTGCTCTCGCTCCAGCTCTCCGATCTGCTCCGCTGCGCTGACCGGCGCCATCGCCTCGGCGACGAGCGTCTGATCCTGAATCTGATTCGCCAGCTCGCGCACGCGCTTGCGCGCCGCGTCGCTCGCCGACGTGTTCGGCATGAAGCCGAGTCGCGTGTCGAGCGCCGCGGTCGCGCCGGTCAGCTCCGTGACGAGATTGCGCGGCGAGGCGTCGGCATCGCGGCGCACGTCCGGCAGCGGATCGAGCAGCGCGTCGAGAAAACGAATGGCCGAGGGATAGTCGAACTGATCGAGCGTCTCGTCGACCGTGCGCTCGAGCGACGCCGTCGCCACGCCGGCGGCTTTGTCGCTCTGCTTCGCCAGCGCATCGAGGTTCTGCAGGTGCACCGACTCGCGGAACTGCTGCAGCTCGTTGCGCACCGCGGCGATCAGCTCTTCCGCGCTGCGCGTCCGCTCGTTCACCAGCGTCTTCGGCTGGAATCGCTTGAACACCGATTGCGCCGACTGCGACGAGAGTTGCGCCTGGGCGATGAACTGCCTCGCCTGCAGCGACGCGACCGGTCCGTCCACGCGATTGAGCAGCGCGCGCGTGACCAGCTCCGCGGCGAAGCGCGATTCGACGCGCTGGACCACGAGCTCGCGCGGGAAGAAGAGCTCCGCGTAGCCGAACGAGCTGAATGCCGGCGGCATCCCGCGCGGGTGCAGTCCGGGCAACGCGCCGCTCAGCTCCGGCTCGAGCATCAGCGCGCCGGCCACCGCGTCGGCATACGTATCGAGCGCATCGGTCAGCGCGCCGAACTGCACGCGACCTCCGTTTGTCGAGTCCACCAGCCACACCTCGCTGAACGGTTTCGGATCAGCACCGCTGAGCGCGGTGAGCAAGCCGTACGCGGCCGCGTAGTCGTCCGACTTCGTCACCTCCGGCAACAGGCAGAGGAGCTCGATGCCGAAGAACGACGCCAGGCGTCTCGACTCGTAGATGTTGCGGATCCGCGTCACGGTGTCGAGCACCGTCGCGTGCGCGGGGCCGCCCGCGGAGACGATCACGAGGACGAGCTCGCGATTGCTGATGTCGTCGCGAATGCGCAGCGGACTTTCGGGCCGCTGCCGTTGCGCGCGCATCGACTGAATGGCGGCGTCGATCAGCGCGTCGCCGCGCCGCCACTGCACCAGATCGTCGAGCGCGCACGCCTGCGACACGCGCCGCTGCACGGCGTCGGCGAGCGACGCCGCATCGTCATCGAGAGCGAGGATGCTGACCGGTTTGAGCATGGCCGTTCAGGAGAGCTGCTCCATCCGCCGCATGTACTCCTCGATGGCCAGCACCTCGTGCTCCACCTGGTCCTTCACCGCCGCGTCGACCGCGCCCGACATCTGCTTCGAGAGCGAGTCGGTGTAGTCGCGCAGGATCTGGATGACGCGCGTCGCTCCTTCGCGGGTGACGACGGCGTCGATCGCCTCCTCCGCTTCCTGCACCAGCTCGCGGTTCTTCTCGAACGCCGCGTACGCCGGCACGCGCCCCTGCGCCAGGCGGATCATGCTGTTCTCCAGCCGCCGGCCGTTCTTCGATTTGATCGAGTACCACGCCCCTTCGCGCTTGATGATGGCGAACGGCTCGGGCGCCTGCGCCAGCGCGAACCAGCGCAACGCCTCGCCGTCGCCGCTGCGCGGGATGAGATTCGGGATCTCCTGCCAGCGCCTGTCGACGTGATTCGAAATCACCTTGTTCGGATCGAGATACGCGCGCTCCATCTCGTCGATCTCGGAGAGGGCGAAGAGCGGGATGCCCGTCTTGACCTTGAACAGCAGGATGCGCCGCGCGTCGCGCGTGGAGACCATGGCCGGCTTCGCGTTTCCCTTCGGCACACCGGCGTCGTAGCGCGCGTCCTTCAGCACGGTGGAGTCGGCGTCGGCGACACCGTAGTGGTAGAACTCGTTGATGACCGCCTGGTTGACGACCGGGATGCGCCCGAGGTCGTAGCGCCAGAGAGGAACGGCAAGGTTGTCGACGCGTTTCAACTCCTGCGAGACGACGTCGGGCGACGAGCGGCGCAGGACGTCGTCCATGGTGAGCGACGTCAGCGGCTCGTAGCACTTCATCACGAACTGCTGGATGTCGGCGTGCACCTCGGCGGCCTTCAGTCCCGACCACTGCGTGAGCGACGCGTTGTGATGATCGGCGTACCACTTCACGAAATCCTCGCCCGTCACCTTCGGCCGCTGCTCGCCCGGATCGAAGCCGATCACCTGCTCGAAGAGCCGCGACGTGCCGCGCGGATTCGCGGCGTCGAGATACTGCTGCTCGAACTGCTTGCGCGAGGCGCTGAGGTTCTCGCGGATGCGATAGCAGGAGTTGAGGATCGACTGCGTGTGCGCGTGCAGCGTGGAGTAGAGCTCGACTGCTTTCTCCAACCGCGAAACGCGCACCGTCAGCTCGCTCTCGCGATCGACGAGTCCGGCGTAGACCTCGCACGCCGTCTTGACCTTCGCCTCGCGCCGCATGAACGCGCCGACCGCCTCGCCGATCTGGTCCTCGGCCGGCTTGAAGTTGAGCGCCTTGAGCTTCGTGCGCTCTTCCTTCGCCTCGCCGTCCATCATGTTCTGGTACCACTCCAGCTTCGCCTGCAGCTTCTCGAAGAAGCGCTCGGCGCGCGTGAAGCCGTTCACGCGATTGACCGTCGACTCCCAGATCGCGTTGATCGCGGCGACCGACGACTCGCGCATCGCGTCCATGTTCGCGGCGATCGACTGCGCGATCTGCCGTTCGGCGCGCGAGCGATGAACCGTGTGCAGACTCTTGATCGCGCTGAGCGCCTTGTTGTCGAACTTCAGCTGCTGGATCGACATCGGGAAGCGGAGCTGCCCGCCGCCCTCGCGCAGGCTGAGGTACTCGATCACCTGATCGGAGTCGTCCTCGCGCAGGCGGTTCTGCTCGATGAAGCGCTGCACTTCTTCCTCGATCTCGGAGTCGACGACCGCGCCGTTGAGCAGGTCGTCGTTGACCAGGCGCTTCGCGTCCTCGTAGATCAGCGTGTCGAAGCTCGGCATCACCAGCGACGCGACGCCGAAGCTACAGTACTGCGGCGAGCGCCCCTTCACCATGCCGGCGGTGGCGATCTGCGTCTTGATGTTGTCGACGGCGTTCGCGTTGTCGACGCCGATCTGCGAGCCGATCTGCACGTACATGCCGTCGGCGATGAGCGAGTAGAGATCGCGATCGTCGCTCACCACGCGCCCCTGCTCGTTGGAGTTGTCGATGAGGTAGATGAGGTCGAACGGCGGACGCGTGACGTCGACGCGCCGCACGCCGTAGTCGATCTGGAAGTTGCCCTTCATCGTCGAGAGGTACTCGATCTCCTTCAGTGCGCCGTACGCGTTCGGCTTCACCAGCGCCACGCCCGCCTTGCGGGTGAAGAGTCCGGGCAGGAGGAGGACGGCGGTGAGGTTCGACTCGCTGTCGCCGACGATGTCGCGCGCCATGAACGAGATGTCGAGGAACGTGCCGCTGCCGGTGCCGCCGGCGAGACTGCCGACGAGGTAGACCTCGACGCCGGCGCGCGCCGAGACCTGGAACTGCTCCGCGTACGACTGCTTCTGATTGCGGATGTTGCGGACGTCGTCGATGGTGCGCTGCAGGCGCGAGTAGACCTCGTTGGCGCGGGCGAAGAGCGCGAGACGTCCGCGCGCCCGCACCTGTCCCGCTCCCGCGGTGATGGCCTGCTTCGGCACCTCGGGCGGCCACCATTCGTCGAGATGCGGATTGGTCCCGTTGCCGACGAGCCGCTCCGGATTGTTGACCTGCAGCACGAAGAGCTCGCCGTGATCGAGACGGATCTCCGCCGCGTCGCGCTCCGCCGCCCCCTCGGCGTTCTCCGTCGTGTCGATCGACAACAACTTGACGATCGGCGGAAGCGAGCCGTACGCGTCGACGAAGCGCTGCTTCAGTTTCAGCAGCGTGTTGTAGCCGGTGCCGCCGAGGCCGATGACGACGGTGGGGCGAAAGACGACGTTGTTTTTCACAGATCCTCCTGAGGACGTTCGTGGCCTGCACGGTTGAACCGCAGCTTCGCGTCGCCGAGCTGGATGGTGTCGGCGTCGAACAACTCGCTTTCCGGGGTCTCGATCTCGTTGACGCGCAGCGCGCCGCTGCGCGCGGAGATCCAGACCGATTTGTTGCCGTCGCGGCGGCGGACGAAGAGACGCGCGTCGCTGCCGCCGAGGGCGTCGATGGGAAGGATCGCGCTGAGTGTGACCTCGTTCGTTGCAAGGCGCGGGAGTCCGACGAACGCGGAGTCGACGCGCGGCTGGAGGATCTCGAGCTCGCCTTCGAGCTGGTTGTTTTTGCGGTGGCGGAAGTAGAGGACGAAGGCGATGAGACCGAGGATGGGGAGGAGGATGAGCCAGCGGAGGCTGGATTTCTTCGGCGGTTCGGGCGTCACCGGAACCGGCTTCGGTTTCGGCGGCGGTGGCGGCTCCGGCAACGTCGCTCGAATCTTCTCCGCCACCTCGCGAATCGCGCTCACGCTCGGCGCGCGCAGAACCGTCGTGTTCTTCGCGGCACGCGCGAACGCGTCGAGCTGCGCCTCGTGCTCGTCGCCCATCGAGACGAAGAAGACGTACGAGTCGCCGACGCGATCGACGTTCGATGCGATCGCAACCGGATCCCTGATTCCGCGGACGTCTTCCTTGCCGTCGGTGAAGAGGACGATGGCGTGGGTGCGCGTCTTGTCGGGCTTCAGGCTCGCGGCGCGCTCCAGTCCGCGACGGATGGCGAGCCCGAGGTGCGTGCGGTCGCCGTTCGCATTCAGCCCGCCGACGATCGTCTGCAGGTCGTCGCGCGCGGCGCCGCCGATGTTCGTCGCGGAGTGCATCTGCACATCGCGATCGAACGTGTAGACAGCCACCGAGTCGCCGTCGTTCGCCTCGCGGACGAACGTGTCGATGCTCGCCTTGACGTCGTCGAAGATGTCGCGCGTCCCGCCCACCCCGCGCATCGACTTCGACGTGTCGACGAGAAAGATCCAGTCGACCGCCCCCTTGCGTTGCGCGAAGGCGAACGCAGCCACGAAGAAAACGACCGCCGCAGAGAGGAGTTTGCGTCGCATGAGGGAGAAGACACGGAGGCCCGATTTTTGTGGCGGGGAGTACCATCGTTCAGAGGACTTCCCCGTGAACATGCGCATCGCCGTCGTGCTGATCGCCCTCGCCTCCGAGCCGGCGCTCGGACAGTTCTTTCAGCAGGGGCCGAAACTCGTCGGCACGGGCGCGGTGGGCAACGCGTTTCAGGGACGCTCGGTGGCGATGTCGGGCGACGGCAGAACGGCGATCGTCGGCGGGAATCTCGACAACGGCAGCGCAGGCGCCGCGTGGGTCTGGACGAGCAGCGGCGGCGTCTGGACGCAGCAGGGGAACAAGCTCGTCGGATCAGGCGCGGTGGGGAACGCCAATCAAGGCAACGCGTCGGCGCTCTCCGCCGACGGCAACACCGCGATCATCGGCGGTCCGTTCGACAACAACAACGCCGGCGCCGCGTGGATCTGGACGCGGAGCGGCGGCGCCTGGACGCAGCAGGGAAACAAGCTGGTCGGATCGGGCGCGGTCGGCAGTCCGCAGCAAGGCTTTTCGGTGTCGCTGTCCGCGGACGGCAACACGGCGATCGTCGGAGGTCCGTTCGACGGCGGCCCGGGTGGCGGCGGCGCGTGGATCTGGATCCGGAGCGGCGGCGCGTGGACGCAGCAAGGCAACAAGCTCGTCGGGTCGGGCGTCGTCGGCAACAGCTCGCGGCAAGGCTATTCGGTCGCGCTCTCCGCCGACGGCAACACCGCGATCGTCGGAGGCTACGGCGACAACGCCGCCAACGGCGCGGCGTGGGTCTGGACCCGCAGCGGCAACATCTGGACGCAACAGGGCAGCAAGCTGGTCGGCCTCGGCGCGGTGTCGGGCGTCGGCAACTCGTGGCAGGGATGGTCGGCGGCGCTCTCCGCCAACGGCGACACCGCGATCATCGGCGGGCTCACCGACAACAACAACACCGGGGCCGTCTGGGTCTGGAAGCGGAACGCCGGAATCTGGATGCAGCAGTCGGGCAAGCTGACCGCGTCCGGCAACACCGGCGCCGCGCTCTTCGGCAACGCCGTCGCCATCTCCGCCGATGGCGACACCGCGATCGTCGGCGGGAGCAGCGGCGACGGCGGCACGTGGGTCTGGACCAGGACCGGAGGAATCTGGACGCAGCAAGGCGACAAGCTGATCGGCTCAGGCGCGAGCGGAGGCGCGCAACAAGGCAGCTCCGTGTCGCTCTCCGCGGACGGGAACACCGCGATCGTGGGAGGTCCGCTGGACAAGGGATTCGCCGGCGCCGCGTGGATCTTCATCCGGCCGACAGGTCCGTTGCGGCGACACGCGGTCACGCACTGATAAAGTCAGGTGCATGACAGCGGCCTCCCTGCTCCACGCCCTCGACCAACAGCTCGTAGTCGAAATGTTCCAGTACGCCGGTCGTGTATTCGGCGACGAACTGCAGGAGGAGCTCGAGGCACTCGAGACCCATCCCTCGATGTCGCCGGTATTCGGTGTGCCATGGATCGCGTACGTCTCCGAATTCGACGGCCGGCCGCTGCTCGACTCGTTTCTCGAGGATCTCGGCGATTCGCTCCGTCGCCAAGAGCGCATGTGGCTCGAAGTGCAGCGAAAAGGATGGTTGTCGATCTGGGAGGTCGTCGCGGTCGACAGCGGCCGGTCGATCGACTTGCGCGACGTGCTCACCAGCGAGGAGCGCCACGTGCACGAGGTGAGCGCTTCGAAATCGGTCGAGCGCCATCAGCTCATCCTGGCGCGTGTGGTCGACGCCGGTTCGATGTCGCTGATCTGCGGAATGCATCCGCTTGCACTCGATCCGCTCGAGGGCGCGGCGGTCATCGAGTCGGTCCGCAAGCTCCTGCGGCGCAAGACGGCCGTCACACCCGACCGTCTGCGCGATCCGAAAGTCGCGTGGCGCATGCTGTTCGGATGGTCGGATGCGATCACTCGCCGCGGCACGCCCCCGCGCCTGCAGAACAAGGACGGCGATCCGATCCTGCTGACCGTCGATCGCTGGAAGTTCGATCGCGCGCGAAGCGGCGAAGTCCGTGCGCGTCTGGCGAAGATCCCCGGCGCATCGCCGTCGGATGACAACACGTTCGACTTCATCGACGCGAACGACGTCCTCACCGGACATGTCGAGATCACGCACCACAACCTCAACGCATCGACGAATTCGATCGCCCGGGCCGACGCACTTCGAGCGCAGATCGAGAGCGCATGTGAAGGCCTCCTGCGCTCGCACATCCGCTCGCATCAGGATCCGCTCGCACAGTGGGATGAGATGTCCTCATCTCCATCCGCGCCTCCCCCGCCATCGAGTCCCGAGATCGACTCCGTCATCAGCAAGATGAAAGAGCGCCATTACACGGAATGGCTGACCAAACCGCTTCCCGCGTTGAACGGCAAGACGCCGCTCGAGGCCGCGCGCACGAAGAGCGGGCGAGCGCAGCTCGAGGCGCTGGTGAAGAGCATCGAGATGATGGAGTCGCACCTGCCGGCCGGGGAGCGGTATGACGTGAGGAAGCTGCGCGAGGCGCTGGGGCTTTGAAGCGGAGGGAAGTTCCTGGAGCCGTTGGCCGGATTTGAACCGGCGACCTGCTGATTACGAATCAGCTGCTCTGCCAACTGAGCTACAACGGCTTGATTTCGGCAGGAAATACTCGAACAGCGAGGCGCGAGATTCTATTCACCCCTCCCGCGGGTGTCGAGCGTTTTTTGCTACCATCCGCCCGCTTGTCGAAACGGGAGCGCTTCCTCTCGGCGGGACTGGCGCTGCTGCTTCTGGCCCTCCGCGCCGCCTGCTTTTTCCGCTACCGCTTCGACTCCGACGAGCCGCAACATCTGCACGTCGCCTGGGGGTGGACTCAGGGTCTCGTGCAGTACCACGATCTCTTCGATAACCACGTCCCCCTCTTCCACCTCGCGACCGCCCCGTTCCTCGCCCTCTTCGGTGAGCGTGCCGGCATCCTCTTTTACATGCGGGCGCTGATGCTCCCGCTCTGGCTCTTCGTCTGCGCGGCGACGTTCCTCATCGCGCGGCGTGTGTACTCGACGCGCGTTGCGATCTGGTCGGTGCTGATCCTCAATCTGATCCCGACGTTCTTTCTGAAATCGATCGAGTACCGCAATGACAACCTCTGGGTCGCACTGTGGATGGCCGCAATCCTCGCCTTCACCGGCGGCGCGATGTTCATCGGCGGACTGCTGCTCGGCGCCGCCGCATGCGTGTCGGTGAAAACGTCGCTCCTCGTGATCGCGCTCCTGCTCGCCGCGGCACCGCGCTGGCGCGAATGGCGGCGGGTCGTGCCGGCAGTTGCCGGATTCGTGATCGTGCCGGCGATCATCGCCCTCACATTCATGAAGCTCGGCGCGTGGCACGACCTCGTCTATTGCAACGTCACCTTCAACGGGATCTCGGCGGCGAGGCCGTATCACTGGGTGCTGCGCGCGCTCTACGTCCCGGCGCTCGTCGCGATCTTCGCGCTCGCACGACGCAACTTCATCCTGATGCTGGCGCTCGTCTATCCGGCGACGCTCATCTGCTGGTGGCCGCTCATCTCGCCGCGCGATCTGCTCGCGATCCTGCCGGTCTTCGCGATGCTCATCGCGAATCACATCCGCACATCCGTGATCGCGGTGCTTGCGCTCGTCTGCCTCGTGCGCATCGGCTACGACACGAAGTGGCTGAAGAACGACACGCGTGAATTCACGACGATGATGAACCAGGTGCTCCATCTGTCGCGGCCCGGTGAGCCGCTGATGGATTACAAAGGCGAGACGATCTATCGCCGCCGCCCCTACTACTTCATCTTCGAAGTGGTCGGACGCAAGCAGCTGAGCCAGGGTCTGATCCCCGACACGGTCGCGCGCGACATGATCAACGCGCGCTGCCACGTCGCACAGGCGGACGGCGCGTTCTGGCCGCCCGAGGCGAAGGCGTTCCTCCTCGGACACTACATCGACGTCGGCCGGTTGCGCGCGTCAGGTGGATGGATCGCGCCGCACGGCGACTTCGAGGTCGCGATCCCCGCCGCGTACGTCGTGCTCGATCGCAACGGACACGCGCGCGGGACGCTCGACGGCCTTCCGTATCGCGGAACTGTCCAGCTCACGCCCGGCGTGCATCACTTCGAGCGTGCGGACGATGAGCAGGTGGCGTGGCTCTGGGCTTCGGCGTACGAGCGCGGCTTCTCGCCGTTCCATCTGCGCGACCGGGAGTTCTGACGCCTACATGTACAGGCCGCCGCTGACGTTCAGCACGGTGCCGGTGATGTAGCTCGCCTGCTCCGAGGCGAGGAACACGACGGCGTACGCGATGTCGTCGGGCGTGCCGAGGCGCTTCGCGGCGATGCGGTCTTCCATGTTCTTCTTCGCGTCGGCGGTCATCGCGTCGGTCATCGCCGTCTGGATGAAGCCGGGCGCGATTGCATTGACCGTCACGTTGCGCGAGCCGATCTCCAGCGCCAGCGATTTGGTGAAGCCGATGATGCCGGCCTTCGACGCGGAGTAGTTGACCTGGCCCGCGTTGCCGCTCAGCCCCACCACCGAGGTGATGTTGATGATGCGGCCCCAGCGCGCGCGGATCATCTTCTTCGACACTTCCTGCGTGATGTGGAACGCGGAGTCGAGGTTCGTCCGCAGCACGCGATCCCACGCCTCGGGCTTCATGCGGATGAAGAGATCGTCCTCGGTGACGCCGGCGTTGTTGACCAGGATGTCGATGTTGCCGTGCTCCTCGAGCAGCGCCTTGATGCGGTCGCGCACGTCGGCGCCGGTGATGTCGAGCTGCACGGCGACGGCGTTCGGGCCGATCTCGCCGGCGACGCGCTGCACGGCGTCGAGGGTACGCGCGGCGCAGAGCACTTTCGCGCCCGACTCGCCGAGGCGGCGGGCGATCGCTTCGCCGATGCCGCGCGAGGCGCCGGTGACCAGCGCGGTTTTGCCGGTGAGGTCGATCTTCATTTCAATTTCTCCGCATACGCTTCGATCGAGGCGACGTCCGAGACGTTGATCAGCTCCACCGTCTTGTCGATGCGCTTGATCATCCCGGTGAGCACGTTCTTCGGTCCGACCTCGACGAAGCGGCGGACGCCCATGGCGATCATCTTCTGCACCGACTCCACCCAGCGCACCGGCGAGACGACCTGGCGGATCAGCGCGTTGCGGACCGCGGTCGGCGTGCCAATCGGCGACGCGTCGACGTTCGATACGAGCGAGACCCAGAGATCCTTGAACGGCGCTTCGTCGAGCAGCGGCTTGAGTCGCTCCTCGGCGGGCTTCATCAGCGCGCAATGGAAGGGAGCGGAGACTTCGAGCTTGATCGCTTTCTTGCCTTGCGTCTTCGCCACCGCAATCGCGCGATCGATCGCCGCGGCGGTCCCGGCGATGACGACCTGTCCAGGCGAGTTGATGTTGGCGACGGAGACGACCTCGTCTTGCGCGGCTTCATCGCAGATCGCCTGCGCTTCTTCGACGGTCGGTCCGAGCAGCGCGGCCATGCCGCCCGCACCGACCGGCACCGCCTCCTGCATGAACCTGCCGCGGAAGTGCACGATCTTCGCGGCCTCGGCGGGCGTCAATCCGCCGACGCTCACGAGGGCGCTGTACTCGCCGAGCGAATGGCCGGCGACGAGATCGCGGCGGGCGATGCCGAGGTCTTCGAGCACGGCGTGAATCGCGGACGAGACGGCGAGAATCGCAGGCTGCGTGTTCTGCGTCAGCTTCAGCTCTTCGTCGGGGCCTTCGAAACAGAGCTGCGAGATCGAGAAGCCGAGGTGCTCGTCGATCTCATCGAAAACGCGGCGCGCGACGGGGTACTTCTCGGCGACGTCTTTCCCCATCCCGGCGTACTGGCTCCCCTGTCCGGGGAAGACGAATGCGGTGTTGTGCTCCACGCGGCGAATGATAACGGAGTGCTACTCCGTTGCCAGCACTTCGGACGAATGCTCGCGCTTGTGCAGGTCGCTGATCTTCGTCTGGATCTTCTCGTCGATGCGATTGACGGCGAAGTCGCGCGCCACGCGGATGGCGTTCTTGATCGCCTTCGCGTTGGAGCGGCCGTGGCAGACGATGCATCCGCCTTTGACGCCGAGGAGCGGCGCGCCGCCGTATTCGGAGTAATCCATCCGCTTCTTCAGATCGTCGAACGCGCTCTTCGCCAGCATCGCGCCGATCTTGCGCGGCAGCGACGCGGTCATCTCCTGCTTCAGCGTCTTGCTCACGAACTCGCCGAGCGCTTCGCTCGCCTTGAGCACGACGTTGCCGATGAAACCGTCGCAGACCACGACGTCGGCGTTGCCGTTGAAGACGTCGCGCCCTTCCGCGTTCCCCATGAAGTTGAGGCCGGTCTCTTTGAGAACGCGGTAGGTCTCTTTGGTGAGCTCGTTCCCCTTGCCTTCTTCCTCGCCGATGGAGAGGAGGCCGACGCGCGGCTCCTGGTTGGCGAAGAGCATCTGCGCGTAGAAGTGGCCCATGACGGCGAACTCGCGGAGATGGCTCGCCTTCGCGTCGACGTTCGCGCCGACGTCGAGCAGGAGCGTGTGTCCGTTCTGGCTGGGAAGGATCGCGGCGAGCGCGGGACGATCGACGCCTTCGATCATGCCCATGACCATGCGCGCGGAGGTCCAGGTCGCGCCGGTGTTGCCCGCCGACACGAAGGCATCCGCGCGCCCCTCGGCGACGAGGTTGGCGCAGACGCGGATGGAGGAGTTGCGCTTCCTGCGGATCGGCGTCAGCGCGTGATCGGTCATCTCGACCACTTCACGCGCATCGACGACTTCGATCCCCCGCGGGGTCTGCTCGGTGAGCGCGGCGAGCTCTTTACGGACGACTTCTTCCTGGCCGACCAGGAGGATCTCGACCCCGTACTCCTTCGCCGCCAGCAGCGCGCCGGCGACGACCTCGCGCGGTGCGTGATCGCCGCCCATCGCATCGAGCGCAATCCGACAGGCCGTGGGAGTCGTTCCGCCGGCGGTCATCGCGGTGTGGAGACTAGAACGAGTCCTTGACGGCGATCACTTCGCGGCCTTTGTAGAAGCCGCATTTCGGGCAGACGCGGTGCGGAAGCTTGGCCTCGTGGCACTGCGGGCAGGTCGACAGCGACTTCGCCTTGAGGAAGTCGTGGGCGCGACGCGTGCGCGTACGGGCCTTGGAATGGCGTCTTTTTGGATTTGGCATCGTTGAATCCTTTCAATTACCGGTTGCCGGAGGCAACTCAACTATCTCGTTTCTTTGCTAACTCTTCCCGCAGTACTTTCAGCGCTCCCCACCGGTCGTCCGATCCGGCGCCTTCACAGCTGCACGACTCGCGGTTGCGATTCGCGCCGCAGGTCGGACAGAGACCGAGGCACTTCTCGTCGCACAGCGGCTTCATCGGAATCGAGAGCTGGACTTGCTCGAGCGCCAGGTCTTTCAACGGAACATCGCGCTCCGAGTAATACTCGACGTCGAGCTCTTCCTCATCGGTGATCTCGACTTCCTCGTTTTCCTCGGAGGCCTGCGGACGAGGGCGAAATCTTACGTGAAACGTCGACGGGTTCGCAAACGGATACGGCTCGACGCAACGCGAGCAGTTCAAATCACCGTTGAACTCCGCGGTTCCCTCGACCAGGTACTCGCCCGGCAGGTCGCCCTTGTCGACTTCGACCTTGATGGCGACCGGACCGACGGCGTTGAGCTCATCGCGGTCGAGCTCCTCCGCCGTGAACGTGAACGTGCCGCTGTACGACTGCGGGCCGTCCTTGTCGATCACGTCGAAATCGATGATGGGGTCGTGTTGCATGTTCGCCCCTAAACTGCTGAGGAGACGGAACTATTTCGCGCTTATGACCACTCGCAACTCCTCTGCCGCGCCGTCGCTGGAGCCCGCCGCTTCGATCGACTTTGCCTTCTCCAGCGACCCGATCCAGTGCTTGAGGTCGCGCACCGACCGGTGGAGCTTCGGCGCGACGATCCGCAGCGCCGGATTGCCATCTATCTCGTTGAGCAGCGGGACCATACGCCCCGGATCGACCTTCGCCGCCCAGACGTTCGCCGGCCAGCGGGCCTCGTCCGCTCCATCCTTTAGATAATGGGCCATCGATTTCGGGTCGAACGAAACGACGAGCTCGTTCCCCGAATCGACCGTCCGGAAGCCGGTCAGCTCCTGGCCGGTGCCGCCGATCGCCTTCACGACGCTCGCCAGCGCCTCGCGACGCTCCGGGGTGGCGGGGATGGCGATGACCTCGCGCGGTTTCGGGAGGAGCGTCCCGGTGTCGACGTCGTAGATGGCGATCGTGCCGCCGTCGGCGAGGAGGGTCGTGATCTCTCTCGCCATGATCCGCGTGAGCTCGAGCTGGCGCGGCGGCTTGGTGAACGACGCGGTGAGGATCGCGGTCTTCGGGAAGCGCGCGCGCAACGGCTCGGTGCGGATGACGTCATTCGGATCGGCCGGTGCGCGTGAGGTGATCACGATCTCGCCCGGCGTCACCGCGACGCTGCTGACCGCGGGGCGCGGGATCGGCGGAAACGCGCCGCGCGAGCTGTTGCGCTGCACGGCGAGCGCGTCGCCATTGGGCAAGCCGTTCGCGATCGAGACGATCCGATCGAGCTCGCCGCGATCGATTGGATCGTCCGGCGTCACGTTGATGAGAACCGAGTCGCTCACGCCGATGACGCGCGCCAGCAAGGCGCGCAGCGGATCGAGGTGCACGAGGTACGTCGTCTTCTTGTTCGCGCTCCAGACGACGACGTCGGCACCGCCGAGGACCCAGGGGCGCGGGACGCTCGCGCGCGCGAGGAGGTCGCGCGTGACCGGATTCGCTTCGAGCTTCGCGTGCAGCGCGGCGGCGCCAGGCACGAGCACGAACGACTCCGCCGATTCGGGCACTTGCGCGAGCAGCGCGCGCTGCGCGTCGCTGAGCGGGAACGTCACGCCGCGCGATTGTGTCGGCGTCGTCGTGACGAGATAGATCCACACCGCGGCGGCGAGGACCGCGAGGATCACGATGGCGATGACGAGTTTGCGCATTGCGATTACGATTCGCGCTCAATGCTGCGGACGCTCGCGATCGTTCTTCACACTCTACGCCAGGCGATCGTGGAGCGTTTGCGCGCGGCGTGGAGGGCGGCGGCGCGGCGCGAACGGAAGCTGCGCATCGGCGTCGACATCCGTCCGTTTTACGAGCCGCTGACCGGCGTCGGCTGGTATCTCTACTTCCTGCTGCACGAGATGGCGAAGCACGACGACGTCGAGCTCTACCTCTTCGGCGACGCGCGCGTCACCGACCTCGGGCCGTCGCTGCACGCGGCGATTCCGCTGAACGCGCGACTCTGCACGTTCGACCTGCGCGGCGTGCCGCCGTCACGACTTTCGCGCGCCTTCACCGCCGCGGCGTACGTCGTCTGGATGAAGCTGATCGATCCCGACGTGATGTTCGGCGCGAATTACTTTCTGCCGCGACTGCACGGCGCGATCGCGCGCAGGCGCGTGGTCACGGTGCACGACCTGACGTACAAGCGCTTCCCCGAGCTGCTGCAGAAGGAGACCCTCGACAACCTCGAGGCGCACATGACGCGTGAGCTGGCGCGTGCCGATGCGGTGATCTGCGTCTCGGAGTCGACGCGCCGCGATCTCCTCGCGTTTTACGACATCGACCCCTCGCGCGCCGTCGCCATCCACTCCGGCCTCGGGATCTCCGCCGCGGCTGCGCCGATGGACGGCCTGCCTTCGCGCTATCTCCTTTTCGTCTCCACCATCGAGCCGCGCAAGAACCTCAGCGTGCTGCTCGATGCATTCGCTCAACTGCGCGCGAGCGGTTATGACGGCTCGCTCGTCGTCGTCGGCAAGATCGGCTGGAAGTCGAAGGAGATCGCGCCGCGACTGCGCGAGCCGGGGATCGTGCATCTCGATTACGTCGACGCCGCGCGGCTGGCGACGATCTATCAGCGCGCCGAGGCGTTCGTGTTTCCGTCGATCTACGAGGGATTCGGCTTTCCGCTGCTCGAGGCGATGTCGTTCGGCGTGCCGGCGATTGCGGCGCGCTCGTCCTCGTTGCCCGAGGTCGGCGGCGACGCGGCGCTCTACTTCGATGATGTCGACGGACTGCGGTCGCAGTTGAAGCGCGTCACGAGCGATGCCGCGCTGCGCGAGGAGCTCGTCGCGCGCGGACAGGCGCAGGTGGCGAAGTTCCGCTGGGATGTCTGCGCCTCGCAAACGCTCGACGTGTTGCGTATGGTTGCGGAGTGAATGTCGTCATTGACGGCCGCGCCCTGGTCGGACATCGCACCGGCATCGGCGTGCACACCGCGGAGATTGCGCGGCGCCTCACGTTCGACCCGCCGCCGCTGATCGCGGCGCACGCGGAGATCGACGACCGGTCGGGGCTCGAGCGGTGCCGCTTCCGTATCGATCGCGCGCCGCTCGGCGTGCTCTGGCAGCAGATGATGCTGCCGCGCATCGAGGCCGACGTGCTGTGGGGACCGCACGGGACGTTGCCGATCGTTGGGCGCACGCCGGCGGTCGTCACCATCCACGACTTCACCGCGATCACCATGCCGGGACGGCACCGGCTGAAGACGATCCTCTCGTACGACCTCTTCATTGGTCGCAGCCTGGAGCGCGCGCGGAGCATCGCGGCGGTGTCGCGCGCGGTGGCGGAGGAGGCGGTGCGCGGCTTCGGCGTGCCGCGCTCGAAGATCGAGATCGTGCCGAACGGCGTCGATGAATTTTTCTCGCCGGGTGAGGGGGAAGGCGATTACGTGCTGTTCGTCGGCACGCTCGAGCCGCGCAAGGGCCTCGCCGACCTGCTCGATGTGTGGAGCTCGATCGCGAGGCCGAAACCGCGTCTCGTACTTTGCGGATCAGCGGGCTGGGGAAAGCTCGACCTCGGCGACGCGGAGGTGACCGGCTACGTCGATCGCGAGCAACTGCGCGCGCTGTATCGCGGCGCGCTCGCGTTCGTCTATCCGTCGCATTACGAAGGGTTCGGCATTCCGCCGCTCGAGGCCCTGGCGTGCGGCGCGCCGGTGATCGCCACGCGTACCGGCGCGATCCCGGAGTTCGCGGGCGATGCCGCGCTGCTCATCGAGCCGGGCGATCGCGATGGACTGCGCGATGCTCTCTTGCGGCTGCTGCGCGATGCATCGCTCCGGCGCGAACTGCGCGCACGTGGTCCCGAACGCGCGATGCTCTACCGCTGGGATCGGAGCGCATCATTGATGATGGAGCTGCTCCGCGGATGAGAATCGGCATCGACGCCCGCAAGATCGCCGACTTCGGCATCGGGACCTACATCCGCGGCCTGCTGCGCGGACTGGAAGAGATCGAGGCGCCCGAGGAGTACGTCGTCTTCGCCCCTGCGACATCGGCGATCGCCGCGCGCTTCGAGCACATCACCTTCGACGCTCCTCACTACTCCGCGCGCGAGCTGCTCGACCTCGGCGGCGCCATCCGCCGCGCGCGCATCGATCTATTCCACGCGCCGCACTACGTCGTCCCCTTCACCGCGACGCCGGTGGTGGTCACGATCCACGACCTCATCCACCTCCACACGCGCCACCGCAATCCGCTCAAGCCGCTCTACGCGCGGACGATGCTGGGGCGCGCGGTGCGGAAGAGCGCGCGCGTGCTGACGGTGAGCGAGGCGGTGAAGCGCGACATCGTCGGGACGTTTCAATGTGATGAGAGGCATGTCGTCGTCGCGCCGAACGGGATCGATGAGCAGTTCCGCGCAGACAGGAGTGTCTGCGCCACATCGGACTACTTTCTCTTCGTGGGTAACGACAAGCCGCACAAGAACGTCGACGCGCTGGTCGATGACTTCGCGCGCGTTCGCGCGATGCGTCCCGATCTGCGCCTCGTGCTCGCCGGCGCGCCGTTCGCTCGCTTCGCGCGGCGCGACGGCGTCGAGTGCATCGGCTTCGTCGACGATCTCGCCGCGCTCTATCGCGGTGCGCTCGCCGTCGTCGTGCCGTCGCTCGAGGAAGGATTCGGACTGCCGGCGGCGGAAGCGATGGCCTGCGGCGCGGCGGTGATCACGTCGCATGCGGCCGCGCTGATCGAAGTCACCGATGACGCCGCGCTGCACGCGAGCGACTTCGCCGATGCGATGTTGCGCGTGGCGGGCGATGAAGAGCTGCGTCGCGAGCTCGCGCATCGCGGAATGGCGCGCGCATCGCGCTTCACGTGGCGCGCGTGCGCCGAAAAAACGCGCGACGTCTACCTCTCCGCGCGCTGATCGACACTCGAAAAATCGTGGAACACCGTGGAACACCGCGGTTGCATTTCGATTTTGATAAACAATTACTTGACAATATCGTTTAACCATCTCATATTACGTACAGAAATGACGATCGCCAAAAACTGGATCCAGAGTTCAGTGAATGTCGAAGGTCGTCGGAGCTGTCTCCCCACTTTCACTCTTCCCTCGCACTCAAGTTTGCCGGAGCAGTCCGGCGTTTTTTGCCAAGTAGGCGCGACCGGGAGGTCCCGTACGGCATGAAAGGTGGTGAGCTTAATGGCCACGAAGAAGAAGGCACCTGCTAAGAAAGCCGCGAAGAAGTCGTCGAAGAAAAAGTAAGCGAATACCAATCGACTTTTTGGGGAGTCGTACTCGAGGGGCCGGTTCGCCGGCCCCTCGGTTTTTTTGCCCGTTCGAAACCTTTCCCCCGCCCCTCCGTTCTACCCACCTGACGGAGGCACTCATGCGACGACTCCTCGTGATCACCTTTCTCTGCGCGGCCGCGCTCACCGCGCGCGCCGACCGGCACGTCAGCCACCACTTCTCGACCTCGGTGCCGCTTCGCAACATCAAGCGCGTCGTGATCGCCATCCCGGCGGGCGAGATCAATCTGCACAACGGCACGAGCAACGACATCGTGGCCAGCGGTTCCATCCGCCGCGAATACGATGACGATGACGAGCGCGCCGAGGCGCAGCGCGGCGTCGACGACGTCGACATCGAGCTCTATACGAACGGCAGCGAGGCGATCGTCCGCCGCCGCTTCGGCAGGCATGCGCACGGCTGGAGCTTCCGCAAGTTCGCGGCGGTCGATCTCGATCTCGCGGTGCCGCAAGGCGTCGACGTCGAGTTCGAGACGAAGGCGGGCGAGATCCACATCGACGGCACGTTCGGCGACATCGACACCGACCTCCGCGCCGGCGAGATCCACGTCACGACGCCGCGCGCCAGCGTGAAGGAGCTCAGCGCCTCATGCCGCATCGGCGAAGTGCACACGCACCTCGGCGACCGCATCATCGAGCGCGAAGGGGTCTTCCCCGGCACGACTCATTTCGTGAATCCGGACGGCGGCCGCGCCACGATGAACCTGCACACGACCGTCGGCGAGGTGCACGTCACGCTGACGCACTAGCGACGAAGGCCTGCGCTTCGTCGCGCGTCTTCACCTCGCCGCGGATCTGCGCCTCGAGCAGCGCGCGCTTGATCTGCCCGAGCCGCGGGCCGGGCGGGAGGCCGGTGGACGTGGCGATGTCGTTGCCGGTGAGCAGCGGCGTCGTGGTGAAGTCGGGCATCTCGATGTGCGCGTCCTTCCCGATCGCACGCAGCAGCGGCGGCAGCTGCCGCGCGGTCGCCTCGCCCGCGTCGTAGAGCGCGACGAGCGAGTGATCGTCGATCAGTCGCCGCAGGATCTGCATGTCGCGCGTGAGCGAGTCGGAGAACCGCCAGCGCTCGGTGAATGCCGCCGGATCATCGACCAGCAGCGCGAGTGCGGCGGCGAGCGGCACCTCGTCAACGAAGTAGCGCGACGGCTCGAGCTCGTGTCCGAAGATCGAGACGTCGAGGGCACTCTCGCGCAGCAGCGTCACCGCTTTGCGGAATTCGTTGGCGGAGAAGATCGCGGAGAGCTCGTACGCGACGCGTTCCGCCGACACCTTCGTGATCAGCCAGGAGCGCGCGCGGATGGCGTTCATCGTCTCCGGATCGACGGTGAAGCGATGCCGCACCGCGAGGCGAATCCCTTTCAACGTGCGCAGCGGATCGTCGTCGAAGTTCTGCGGGTCGACCATTCGCACGATGCGCGCCTCGACGTCGCGGCGTCCGCCGTGCGGATCGAGCAGCTCAGCGCCCGAAAGCGGGACGGCCATCGCGTTGACCGTGAAGTCGCGGCGGCGAAGATCGCGATCGATCGAGTTGTCGAGCAGCGGCGCGAAGTCGTAGACATGCTCGCCGAGGACGATGCGGTAGGCGGTGAGGTGGTCTTCCTTGCCGAGGCGGATCACGCGCGGCGAGATCGCGCGCGCACACCCCAGCGGATCGCTGCACGCGACGTCGACGTCCGCCGGATCGCCGCCGAGGAGGAGATCGCGGATCGCGCCGCCGACGATGTAGGCATCGGCCGGCAGTCTGGCCAGGCCGGGGAAGAGTTGGAGGATCTGCTCACGCAACGGCATTGCGCAACACGCCGATGCCTTCGATCTCGACTTCCACGGTGTCGCCCGACGCGAGCGGCCCGACGCCCGACGGCGTGCCGGTCAGGATCACGTCGCCCGGCTCGAGCGTCATCACGGTGGTGATGAACTCGACCAGGAAATCGCACGGGAAAACCATGTCGCGCGTGTTGCCGTTCTGCCGGATCTCGCCGTTCACGCGCGTCTGCACCGAAAGCGCGCTGACGTCGAGCTCCGTCTCGATGCAGGGGCCGATCGGCGCGAAGGTGTCGAAGCCTTTGCCGCGCGTGAACTGCACGTCGCGCTTCTGGATGTCGCGCGCGGTGACGTCGTTGGCGCAGGCGAAACCGCGGACGTAATCGCGCCACTGCGCTGCCTTCACGTCCTTGGCCCGCTTGCCGATCACGATCGCCAGCTCCCCTTCATGATCGACGCGCTGCGAAATCGCGGGGCGGACGATCGTCCCGAACGGCGCGAGCAACGCGCTCGGCGGCTTCAGAAAGATGATCGGCTCCGACGGCGCCTCGTTCCCGAGCTCTTTCGCATGCTCGGCGTAGTTGCGTCCGATGCAGACGATCTTCGTCGGCACGCACGGCGTAAGAAGGACGGCATGCTCCGGCGCGGAAGAGGACTCGTGGATTTCACCGCGATCGACGTAACGATAGATCTTCATCAGTTCTGTCTATCGTAAATCAGCCACAGCCCGGAGAAGCCGCGCAGGAGGCGAAAACGCGAGCGGTAGAGCTGGTGCAGGAACTTCGCGTTCGAGTAGTAGACCGCCTCGTGGAGGAAGTCGCCAAAGTCCTCGTCGAGCTCCTTCGCGGTGTCGAGACTCTGCTTCGCCTTGCCGAGGAGCTCGGCGTCGGGACGAACGCCGGCGGCGAGCGTCGTGGCGAGGATCGTCGCCTCTTCGTCGACCTTGATCCGCAGCGCGGCTGCGCGGAGGAACAACATCCACAGATCCTCGTTGTCCTCATCCGCCTCGGCGGGAACGCGGCCGAACAACTTCTGATACGCGGTCGCCTCCCACGACTCGAGGCGCAGGTCGCGCACGCGCTCGACGATCTCCTCCTCGGCCAGATCGGTGGGGATCGGATCGATCGCCGCGGCGATACGCATCAGGAATCGCAACAGCACGTCGTCGCTGCCGAAGCGGTCGGTAACGTTCTCGTGCTGCTCGGTCTCGACGAGAAACTCTTCCGGCAGTTCGAGCACTTCTTCCGCCGAATCGACGCCCCCCTCGAGCTGCGCCAGGATCGCGCTCATGCTCGCCTTCAGCTTGGAGATGACGTCGTGCTTGATGTTGGACTGCGCGCGCAACTCGTCGAAGCGCTCCTTGAAATCGCGGAAGCGCGCCATCTCCTCGACCAGTTGCGGATTGGCGTCGCCGAAGTTTCGCTCGATGGCCTGCCCGTGCTGCATCAGCTTCTCCGCCTCTTCCAGCAGCCGGTGCTCCTCGGAGTGATAGAGCCGGAGGAAACGATTCTTCGCCGCGACGTTCAGCTCGATGATGGAGACGAGGATGTCGGGGTGAAAGTAAAGGTCGCCGACGCGATGCTTGAACGTCCGGGCGTTCTTCAGCAGGTTGCGGTCGGTCAGGTCGTCGAACGTCTCCGCGGCGAGGATCTCGTCGCGCATCGAGCGGATGGCGCGGATCATCCGCACCACTTCCTCCTGCGGCGTGTCGGCGACGCGGAGCGTGGAGACGAGCGCGAGGATCCGCTCGCGGAAATCGAGCGAGTCGCGCGGCGCGAACTCATCGCGCTGCGTGTGGAAATCCTCGCCGATGCGCGTGAAGAGGAAGTCGATCTTGTCGCGGCGATCGCCTTCCACGGCGTCGGCGTAGAGATAGAACTTGATGAGGTACTGGATGATGTTGTCGTCCTGCCGCTTCAGCTTCTCGAAGAAGCGGCGGACGAGCGACGGCGTGATGCCGTCATCGGCCTTCAGGAGCGACTCTGTGGCCCGGTCGAGGATCGACTCCGAGCGCGTGATCACCGTCGCCGCGTCGGCGATCTCGGTCGCGTTCAACTTGCTCGTGACCGCCTTGATCTGCTCGTAGGTGCGATGGAAATCGAAGTTGTACGGAAGCTCTTCGCGCAGCAGATTTCGATAGACGCCGGTGGCGAACTGGTGGAAGGTCCAGAGCGATTTGAAACGGTCCGACAGGCGCAGCCAGCGCCCGTGAAGGACTCCGATTTCCGTTACGGACACGTCGAGAAACCCGCCTGAAGTCGAATGCTATGATTCTGGCACAGATGGCACAGACGACGTTATTCACGCGTGAACAGATCGACAGCCGGGTAGCGGAAATGGGCCGCCAGATCAGCGCGGATTTCGCCGGCTCGGAGCTCATCGCCCTCTGCGTCCTCAAAGGCGCGGTCTTCTTCTGCGCCGACCTCGTGCGCAACATCCCGCAGGACGTCGCGCTCGATTTCATCCAGGTCTCCAGCTACGGAAACCAGAAGTACTCGTCGGGCGTGGTGACGATCCTCAAGGAGCCGCAGCTCGACATGCACGGCAAGTCGGTGCTGATTGTCGAAGACATCATCGACAGCGGCCTGTCGATGCGCGAGGTCTTCCGCTACATCGAGAGCCGCGGCGCCGCAACGGTGAAAACCGCGACGTTCCTCGACAAGCCGGCCGCGCGCAAGGTGCCGTTCAATGCGGACTACGTCGGGTTTTCCATCGACCCGAAGTTCGTGATCGGCTACGGGCTCGATTTCGCGGAGAAGTACCGGAACATTCCGGATGTGCAGGTCCTGTCGGACTAGCGCAAATACCCCGTCCACAACAACACGATCATCACCGCCCCCAGCGCGAACCGGTAGTAGATGAACACGTGCGTCGTGTGTGACTTGAGGTAGCGCAGCAGGAACCAGATCGACGCGTAGCCGGAGATGAAGGCGACGACGATCGAGACGATGATCGGCGTCCAGCCCAGCGAGGCGAGATGGTGGCGCTCGTGAAACAGCTCGAGAAAGCCGGCGCCGCCGACCGCGGGGATCGAGAGCAGGAACGAGAAGCGCGCCGCGGTGGGGCGGTCGATCTTGCGGAAGAGCGCGGTCATGATCGTCGAGCCGCTGCGCGATGAGCCGGGGATCAGCGCGAGGCATTGCCCGAGCCCGATCACGAGGCCGTCCATGACATTCATCTCACCGAAGGTCCGGAGCTGCTGCCGTTTCGCCCAGCGTTCGGCGATGTCCATCAGGATCGCCACGACGATGACCATCGTGGTGATCACCCAGAGTCCGCGGAAGGTCGATTCGATGTGCTTCTTCAGCACCAGCCCGAGGATGACGATCGGGATCGTGCCGATGATCACCAGCCACGCCTCGCGCGAATCGACGTCGGCGAGCGGACGGCGGGAGATGAGTCCGCGGAAGAATCCGCCGATCAGGCGGACGATGTCTTTGAAGAAGTAGATGACCGCGGCGATCCAGGTGCCGAACTGGATGACCGCGCTCGCCGCTGCGCCGGGATCGCCCCACCCGAGAAGGACGGGGACGATCTCGAGATGGGCGGTCGAGGAGATGGGGATGAATTCGGTGAGGCCTTGCACGAGGCCGAGGACGATCGCTTCGATGATGGACATTTACATTTCCCAGATGACAGGCAGTATCAACGGCCGCCGCCCCATGTTCTTTCTGAAATAGCGCTTCAGTGCGGCGCGCATCTTTTCCTGCAGCAGGTCGGAGTCGCGCAGCTCATCGGCGGGACTGGTGGTGAAGATCTGCGCCAGCAGCTCGCGCACTTCGTCGAGCACGTCCTGGCTCTCGTCGACGTGCACCAGGCCGCGCGTGATGATCTCCGGATCGCGGATCAGCCGTCCGTCGGAATCGACCGCCACCACCACGATCACGAATCCATCCTCCGCGAGATGTTGCCGGTCCCGTACCACCACCTCCGGCACTTCCTCCGCCTCGGCGTCGATGAAGACCTTGCCGTTCGGCACGCGCTCCTCGAGGATGCGCAGCTCGCCGTCGACGATCTCCACGACCTGCCCGTTCGTGATCACCGCACCGTGCGGCACGCCGGTCTCCTGCGCCAGCCGGGCGTGGTGGATCAGATGGCGCAGCGTCCCGTGAATGGGGATGAAGAACTTCGGGCGTGTCAGGTTGAGCATCAGCTTCAGCTCCTCCTGACACGCGTGCCCCGAGACGTGCACGTCGGGCTGCTCGTGCGAGATGACCTCGGCGCCGCGGCGATAGAGGTTGTCGATGACGCGACTCACCGCGCGCTCGTTGCCCGGAATGGTGCGGGCGGAGATGACGACGATGTCGCCGCGCGTGATGTCGATCTGTTTGTGCTCGCCGATCGCCATCCGCGACAGCGCCGACGACGGCTCACCCTGCGTGCCGGTGGTGAGGATCACCGTCTCCGACGGCGCAAGCTCGCGGTTCGCGCCGCGTTGCTCGCGCGGGAAGCGGAGGTAGCCGAGGCGCTCGGACGTTTCGACGTTGTCGACGAGCGAGCGGCCGACGAGGATCACTTTGCGATTGTGCCGGCGCGCGAGATCGATCACCTGCTGCACGCGATGGATGTGCGACGCGAACGTCGTGATGATGATCCGTCCGCGCGCGGTGTTGAAGATGCGATCGAGTCCCGCGCCGACCGTCTTCTCCGACGGTCCGTGTCCCGGCACGAGCGCGTTGGTCGAATCGCTGAGCAGCGCGAGCACGCCGCGCTCGCCGTATTCGGCGAAGCGCGCGAGGTCGGTCGTCTTCGCGTCGACCGGCGTGTGATCGATCTTGAAATCGCCGGTGTGAATGAGGACGCCGGCGGGCGTGGTGATGGCAAATCCGAGCGCGTCGATGATCGAGTGCGTGACCCGGATGGCTTCCACGCGGAACGGGCCGACCTCGATCACCTCGCGCGGCTGGATCTCGTGCAGATCGGCCTCCACACCGAACTCCTCGAGCTTGTCCTCGACGAAGCCGAGGGCCAGCGGCATCCCGTAGACCGGGATCTTCAGCTTCTCCACGAGGAACGGGATCGCGCCGATGTGGTCCTCGTGGCCGTGCGTGAGGAAGATCGCGCGCACGCTCTCCGCCCGCTCGAAGAGGTACGACATGTCGGGGACGATGACGTCGACGCCGAGCGTCGCCGCGTCGGGAAACATCATTCCGCAGTCGACGAGGATCGACTCCGCGCCGTACTCGTAGACCATCAGGTTCATCCCGATCTCGCCGAGGCCGCCGAGGGGGATGATGCGGAGAACCGGTTGCTGGGTTGCTGGGTTGCTGGGTTGCTCGGTGGGCAATTCAGTCATCGTTACCTCAGCAACCTAGCAACTAAGCAACCCAGCAACCGCTTTACGGATAGATCCGATTCAGCATTCGCGGATACGGAATCGTCTCTCTCAGATGCGGCACGCCGCTGATCCACGCTACACATCTTTCAATGCCCATACCGAAACCGGAATGGGGGAAGGTTCCGTACTTGCGGGTGTCGAGGTACCACTGGAACTTGTCGAGCGGGAGGCCGTGCTCCTGGATGCGCTGGAGCAGGAGGTCGTGGTCGTGGATGCGCTGTGAGCCGCCGATGATCTCGCCGTAGCCTTCGGGGGCGATCATGTCCATGCCGAGGGCCAGCGTCGGGTCTTCCGGATCGGGCTGCATGTAGAACGCTTTGATCGCCGCGGGATACTTGGTGATGATCACCGGCGCGTTGAACGAGTTCGCGATGACGGTCTCCTCGTCGCCGCCGATGTCGTCGCCGAAGTTCGCCGGCATGCCCTTCGACTTCAGCAGCTCGATCGCATCGCGATACGTGATGCGCGGGAAGGGACGCTTCACGTTCTCCAGCTTCGTCAGGTCGCGTTCCAGGACTTTCAGCTCCTCGGCGCAGCGATCCATCGCCCGGCCGACGAGGTACTCGACGAATTCCTCCGCCAGTTCCTGCAGGCCGTCGAACTCGAGGAACGCGACCTCGGGCTCGACCATCCAGAACTCCATCAGATGGCGGCGCGTCTTCGACTTCTCCGCGCGGAACGTCGGGCCGAAACAGTAGACGCGGCCGAACGACGCGGCCGCCGGCTCGAGGTAGAGCTGCCCCGACTGCGACAGGAACGCCTTCTCGCCGAAGTAGTCGGTCTCGAAAAGCGTCGACGTGCCCTCGGCCGCGTTCGCGGTGAGGATCGGCGAATCGATGAGCACGAAGTCGCGGTCGTAGAAGAAATCGCGGATCGACTTCTCCACCTCGTTGCGGATGCGGAGGATGGCGTGCTGGTTCTTCGAGCGCAGCCAGAGATGCCGCAGGTCCATGAGGAACGCGGTGCCGTGCTCCTTCGGCGTAATCGGGTAGTCCTGCGCGGAGCCGAGGATCTCGAACGTCTCGACGCCGAGCTCGACGCCGCCCGGCGCGCGCTCTTCGGCGCGGACCGTCCCGGTGATGCGCACCGACGACTCCTGCGACACTTCATCCGCGGCCTTCCACGTCTCCTCGGAGACTTCCTTCTTGAAGACCACGCACTGCAGATAGCCGCTGCCGTCGCGGATGATCGGGAACTGCAGCTTGCCCGAGGTGCGCTTGTTGTAGAGCCAGCCGTTGATGGTGACCTTTTCACCGATGTGCTGCGGGAGCTCTTTGATTCGAACGGTTTTCATGCGGGTCGCGGATTATAGCGGCTCTAACGTCGGACGCGCAGCGGCGTCCAAGAGCGCATGACCCCATTCCTGATGGTCACCGCGCTGCTGTTCTCCCTCTCCTCGCGCATCGATCAATACCTGACTCGCACGGTGCCATTCGGATTCAGCGGGACCGTGCTCGTCGCCGACCACGGGCGCGTGATCCTGAAGAAGGGATACGGACTCGCCGATCGCGCGCGCGGCATCCGCAATCGGGCCGACACCATCTTCGACATAGGCTCCATCACGAAGGCGATGACCGCGACGGCGATCATGATGCTCGTCGAGGAGCATCGGATCGCGGTCGATGATCCGCTGACGAAATACTTCGATGACGTGCCGGCGGACAAGCAGTCGATCACGCTGGCGCAGCTGCTGACGCATACCGCCGGCATCGTCGATCTCACCGGCGGCGATTACGATCCGGTGAGTCGCGAGCAGCTGGTGCACGATGCGCTGCACGCGCCGCTGGTGTCGAAGCCGGGCGTCGAATGGCATTACTCCAACGCGGGCTACAGTCTGCTCGCCGCCATCATCGAAAAGGTCAGCGGACACGCGTACGAGACGTTCATGCGGGAGCGCGTGTTCAAGCCCGCGGGGATGCGCGATACCGGCTACCTGCTTCCGGCGTCGAGCGCGCCGCGCGTCGCACACACCTACACGACGCCGGTCGATCACGGCACTCCACTCGAGCGCCTGCAGCGCAGCGGCGGCGCGCACTGGGTGCTCCTCGGCAACGGCGGACTGCTCACCACGGCCGATGACCTGTTGCGATTCTGGCGAGCGCACCTGCTCAGCGCGGAAACGCTGAAGACGATGTACACGCCGCGCATCGCGATCAACGCCGTCGAACAACAGGCGTACGGCTGGCACATCGAAAACGACGTAGTGCAGCACGGCGGCGACGCGCCGGAGCTCGGCGTCAACGCGTACTTCGAGAACAACGTCGACGAACAATCGCTGATCGTCGTGCTCGCGAACTCGCGGGAGAACGGCGCGAGCACGCGACGCGCGGTCGTGCCGGCGATCCGCCGGCTGATGCACGGCGAGAACGTCGACGTCCCCGAGGTCGTGGCCTCGAATGCGATGTCGCATGAAGGCGTCTACAAGCTGCCCGATGGCGCTACCTTCGATGTACGCGTCGAGCGCGATCATCTCGTCATCGGCGCGAACGGCCAGAGCGCGATCGACGCGCTGACGGTCCAGCGCGGCGAAGCGAGTCTCGCCACGCGCCGCGACCTGAACGCGAAGGCCGCCGCGCTCTTCCCCGACGCCGAGATCCTCGGCACGTCGCGACGCGATCGCGCCGTCTTCATGACCACGCTGCGCCGCCGCGGCGACGTGCTCCGCTTCGCCTGGTCGAAAGGAGAGCCGGTCGCGGAGAGCGACGACGGCGCGCTGCCGATGGCCTCGCCGATCCTCAGCAAATCGCCGATCACGCATGCGCTGGAGCGCGTCGCGTGGCGCGAGCGCGGCGGCGACGGCTTCGTCTTCTACGACATCTTTGGCCACGCGGCCCTGCACATCGAATTTCGCGGTGACGCGCTTACCGTTGGTGGCGTGACCGCGAATCGAGGTGAGCTAGTTGGGGTCGCATCTGGAAACTCAACTTAACGTGCTATATACTGAACCATATGGTTCAGTATCCGCGAGCCCGCCTCGATCACGCGTTCGCAGCGCTCTCCGACGCCACCCGGCGCGGCGTTCTGGAACAGCTGGGACGTTCCGAAGCTTCGATCACGGATCTTGCCGCGAAGTTCCACATGACCCTCACGGGCATGAAGAAGCACGTCGGTGTCCTGGAGCAGGCCGGGCTCGTCGCCACGGAGAAGGTCGGGCGCGTGCGGACCTGCAAGCTCGGCCCACGCGGACTGGATGAAGAGGCGGCATGGATCGAAAGGCACCGCCAGCTCTGGGACGCGCGTTTCGACGAGTTGGACAGAGTTGTCGAGGAATTGAAACTGAAGGAGAAGGTCAATGGACGCAACAAGAGAAAGTGAGCCCACAACCATGAAGAACCGCACGACCGTGGAACGGACGTCCGAGCGTGAGCTCGTCGTCACGCGAACGTTCAACGCCCCGGCGCGCCTCGTATTCGAGGCCTGGACCACGCCCGAGCTGTTCAAGCAGTGGTGGGTGCCGAAGTCGATGGGCATGTTCCTGCGTTCCTGCGAGATGGATGTTCGTACCGGGGGCACGTACCGCCTGGTGTTCGGCCACGACGTCTCGAACCCTGACGAGTTTTTCGGCAGGTATCTCGAAGTGACACCGCCCTCGCGCATCGTCTGGACCAATGATGAAGGTGGTGACGGTGGGTCGGTCACCACAGTGACCCTCGAGGAAAAAGATGGCCGGACGCTGCTGGTCATGCACGAGCTCTATCCCTCGAAGGAAGCGCTCGACGCTGCCGGCACCGGCGCGGCGGACATGATGAGCGAGACGTTCGAGCAACTGGACGAGCTGCTCGCCAGCCAGTAAGCAAGCTGTTCTAACCGCTGACCTCGCGCGTTAGAACAGCTTCAGGAACACGACGTTCGCCACGAATCCGTCCTGCGCATTGCGGCCGATCGTCTTGCCGATGTCGAGGCGCAGCAGCGTGCCCCAGGGACCGACGGTCTGGCCGGCGATGCCGAGGCCCTGGAACGGTTCGCGCGAGTAGCCGGCGACGCGGTCGGTGATCAGGCCGTGGTCGTAGAACGCCTCGAGACGGATCGCCTCGGAGAAGACGAAGCCGTACGACAGATGTCCGAGCACCGCCTTCTCCGCGCGCACCGATCCCGAGCGGATGCCGTGGATGCGCTTCGATCCGAAGAAGCCGAGCTCGTATTTCGAGAAGCGGTCGAGATGCTGGCCGTCGAGATAGTTCACGTCGAGCGTCAGGCGCTGGAACTTCGGGAGGTAGATGCTCTTGGCGAACGACGCGCCGAAACGCGAGTAGTTCTGCTGCGACTGGTCGTACTCGGAGAGCACGCCCCACGGCTTCCACGACGTGCGGTGGTTGTAGTCGTAGTAGCTCGTAACCGTGTAGCCCCAGCGCGAGTACTGCACGTCGAGGCCGGGCGAGAGCTCGAACGTGCTCGACGGAACGGCGAAGCCGGGCAGCGTGTCGTCGCCCTTGCGGTACGTGCGATGTCCGACGCCGAGCGAGACGTCGACCTTGCCGAAGCCGAGGAACGGATGGCCGGCGCGCAGGTTGAGGCCGATCGGCAGCGACTTGATGTCCTCGCCCTTCTCCTCTTCGCCATTGCGATAGATCGAATTCGTCGTCGGCAACGCGATGGCGAAGAAATCGGCGCCGACGTTCGTGTGCGTGTTCGCCACGTTCGGATTCGTCGCGTTCGCCGCGACGATGATCCCGGCGAAGAAGACGTTCGTCTGGATGCCGCGGTTGGCGAGGTTGAAGTTGAAGTAGTCGACGCCGCCGAGCGGCACGACCGGATACTCCAGCCCCGCGTCGTGATGCACGCCGCCGAGCATGAACGTGCGCGACGTGTCGAAGCCTTCTTTCACCACGCGCTCGCCGTCGCCCCGCTTCTCGAGGTAGCGCATCCCCTTCTCGGTCTCGCGCACCATGCGCGAATCCGACGCCGAGGCCGAGGCGTGCAGGCGATCGAACTCCGGAGGATCGATGCGGAACTCGCTGAACGTCGACGCGCGCAGGACGGGCGTCGCGCGGCCGGCGGCGGAGACGACCTGCTCCGCGTTCACCTCGCGCGGCAGCCAGAAGATCGACTGCGGATCGCGCTTCGCCACTTCCTCCGCGGTCAGCGGCGCGTTGTTGTCGCGCGCGAACGGCTGGAAGAGCACCTGTTCCTCGTTCGACAGCACCTCGCCGACGAGATGGAGCTGCACCATCGAGAGACGGACGCGCGCCCAGGTGTGCTTGTCGATCCACACCGTGCCGCGATAGAGCGGCAGCGACTCCGGCGCGTTCGGCGGCGGCTCGAAGCGGACCTCGTACGTGTGATAGCCGTCGACGTCCGTCTCGCGCACGAGCTGGTAGCGGTATTCGTTGGTGAGATGGATGTCGAGCGGGAGCTGCGAGACCTTCTCCGGCTGGATGATCGGCAGCTCGGGGATGCGGCCGTACTTCCACTTCACACCGTTGATGTAGAAGTCCTGCCAGACCCAGTCGCTCATGCCCTTCGGCTGCGAAAAGAAATCGCCGGCGATGGCCGCTTCGATCGCTTCGCCGCCGGTCATGTCGAAACGCAGCTTCGTCGTGTTGCGCGCGATGTAGCGCGGCTGGATCGACTCCTGGAACGTCTTGTACGCCTGGTGATTGCGGATGATCTCTTCGACCGCGATGCCGCGCTGCGTGGCGATGTCGATCGCTTCCTTCGTCACGTTCCCCTGCGGCTTCTCCGCGTGCTCGGCGGTGATGGCGAACGGCGCGCGCACCGGCTGCACGCCGACGAGAAGATGGCCGCCCTTGCGGCCGGTGTCGGTGATCTCGCGCTCGCCGGCGGTGTCGACGCGGCGCGGATGTTCGTAGCGGTCGCTCGGCAGCGAGACGATCGACGCCGACGCCGCGTCGCCGCGCGGCACGACGATGGTGCGCAGGTCTTCGCCGCGGACGAACGTCAGCACCGGCATCGCGACGGCATTGCCCTTCGCGTCGAGCACGGTCGTCTGCGAGGTCGAGTCGTAGGCCCAGTCGCCCGACAACATGCGGTTGAAGCTCGCGAGCGCAGGCAGATCTGCAGGCCCATTCAGATACGCGCGCGTCGCGCCGTTGGCGAGCGCCTGCGCGAGATCGAAGAACGCATTCGGCGACTGCGGCTCGACGGTGGCGATGATCTTCTTCGTCGGATCATTCTCCGCGACCCACTTCAGCGTTTCGCCGACACGCGCGGCCGGAACGAGGATTTCATCGTAGTAAGCCGACGCCCCTCTCCCCTCGGCCACGATCTTGTCCGCGACATTCAGTCCCTGCGCGCTGACCGCGAGACGCTTCGTCGCGAACTCCGCGACCTCCGCGCTCGGCGCGTCGAACGAAACGCCGAACGACTGGAAGGGACCGCGCGTGCGCGCCCACTCGATGATTGCGGTCGTGTGTTTCTCCACTTCCTGCAGCGGATCGGCGCTCTTGTCGAAGACGTACGAGACGAGGAGCGTCGTCTTGCGGCGCTGCTCGGGCGAGAGGGCGTCGAGGGCGGGGCCGGCCGCGGCGAGTTGGTCCTCGCGCAGGCTGACCAGGAGCGGCACCGGGGTTGCTGAGACCGTGGTCAGGTCGCTCACCGCACCGACGCAGAGCGAACACTCTTTCGCGGTTTCGGCCGCGCGTATCGGGAGGACGAGAAACGGCAGTACGGAGACAAGGAGCGCAAGTCGTTTCATTGAATCCCCCGAACGCCATCCTCGGAGACGAAAATTGCCGACGCCGAAAGGGTTACTGTTCTTCAACACCACGTCAGGAATGCGGCTCCCCGGGCCGGAAGCGGACGCGTTCGTATCCGCGGCCGAGGAAGCGGGCCTGGAAGTCGTCCGGATCAATCGCGACGTCGACGTCACGACGATGATCCGCGCGCGGATGTCCGAGGGACAAAAACTCTTCGTCGCCGCGGGAGGCGACGGCACGGTCCATCACGTCGTGCAGGCGCTGGTGAACAGCGAGGCGGCGCTCGGCGTGATCCCGATCGGCACCTACAACCACTTCGCCAAAGACCTCGGCATCCCGCTCGACTGGCGCACGGCGCTGGAGACCGCGGTCAACGGCACGACGCAGCAGATCGACGCCGCACGCGCGAACGAGCGCTTCTTCGTCAACAACCTCTCGCTCGGCCTCTATCCCGAGATGGTCGCGCGGCGCGAGGAGCGCGGCCGCGACTACCCGCGCTGGAAAGCGCGACTGCTCGCCGCGTACGGGACGTTTCGCAAGTATCCGCACGTCACGCTGACGGTCGAGAGCGAGCATCACCACGAGGTCGTGCGGACGCACGTCTTCATGGTGTCGAACAACCGCTACGACCTCTCGCGGATCGGCGTCGAAGCGCCGCGCGAACGGATGACCGAGGGAAGACTGTCGGTCTACTGGCTGCCGCACCTGCCGCGCATCGCGCTGATGAAATTCGTCGCGCACTACCTCGCGGGACGCGTGCACGCGGCGCCGGGATTCCGGTCGTTCCGCACGCTGCGGATGAAGGTGCAGTCGCGGAAAGCGCTGCATGTCGGATTGGATGGGGAGTTGTTCGAGATGGCGACGCCGATGGTGATCACGATCGTGCCGCAGTCGCTGCTGGTGAAGGTGCCGCGCTGAGCGCGCCTTAGCCTTCTCCCCCGCATCGGGGGAGAAGGTGCCGAAGGCGGATGAGGGGGAGGTTCATCGCGCGATTGCTCGGCCCCTCACCCGCCTTCGGCACCCTCTCCCCGCCTTGGCGGGGAGAGGGAGGAAGGGCGTTATTGCGGGTTCGCCGTGTAGAAGTCCTGCGAGCCGATCTCGAATGCGTGATTCGCGAGGTCGTATCCGCGGACGGTGAGGCGGTGGCGGCCGTTGGTCAGCTTCGTCGTATCCATCACGAAGCGCCAGCCGGAGTTGCCGCTGTTGAAAATGTGCGGGTACTGCTGCGCCACGTCGGAGCGCGGGAAGCCCATCTGCGCGGCGCCGTAGCGGTCGCCGTCGATGATGATGTCGACGCCGTTGAGCACGTTCGACTCGCCGAGCGCCCAGCCCTGGATCGTGATCGTTCCCTTCACGTAATCGGACGGAGTCGGGATGTCGATGAAGCCGAAGATCGGGCTGGTGAACGTGTCCTCCGCGCACTGGAAGAAGACCGGCATGCCGTCGCGGCTCGGGATCTCGGCCACCGTTCCCTGCTGATCGCCGACGCGGATCTTCAGCACGTGGTTGCCCGGGCTGACGCCGAGGGCGAGGAGCGCGCCGACGTCGAGCGTGAACATGAAGCCCGCGCGCGGCGAGTCGGGATAGTTCGGATAGAGCCTCTCCACGTCGTAACGCGGCAGGCCGTAGCAATTCGTGTAGGCGCTGAAGACCGAGCTGAACGCGCAGTCGTCGGTTGAGATCCAGCGGACGCCGTCGATCAGCAGCTCGACGTACGACACGCGGCCGACATCGCCCCGGGGCGCGACGTCGAGTGCCCAGCCGCGCACCGGCGTGATGTGCGACTGCGGGTTGACCGGCGGCGAGACGCGCGGCAGCACGCCGCAGCGGTTGCCGAAGAGGACCGCGTCGCGCTTCGGCTCATCGATGAAGCCGAACGGCTTGGCGTTCCCCTGGCTGTTCAGGACCTGGATCGTGCGGCGGCCGATCTGGCGGCGGGCCGACGGGTTGTGCTTGTCGGTCGCGAACACCGCGAGCTGATGCAGGCCGTCCTGCAGACGGGTGGTGTCGATGTTGGCGATGAAGCCGCTGAAGAGCGCGCCCGGGAAATCGGGGAAAGCGATGGCCACGTCGGGACGCCCGTCGCCGTACATCACTTCCTGCATGCTGCCGTTGTCGATCTGGACGTCGATGTGATCGATGCCGTCGGTATCGGCCGCCCACCCGAGAACCGGGAAGGAGTTGCTGGCGTTGAACGTGGAGCCCGGATCGGGGATGTCGAGCGAGCCGAACGGCGACTGGTTCAGCGTGTTGTCGATGTTGATCGTGCGCCGTCCCAGCTCGAAGACCCGGTTGTCGGCCGTCGTCACCTTCACGAAGACCGTGTGTGCGCCGTTCGTGAAGCGCGCGGCGTTGAACCCGGTCTGGAATCCCGGCGCGATGTTGTGGATGCCGGGATAGTTCGGGAACGCCTCGATGATGTCGATCCGCGGAAGGTTGCGGTTCGTCGAGTACTGGAACTGATCGTCGACGTAGAGCTCGATCTTGCTGATCGACGTGCCGATCGGATCGAGAGCCCAGCCTTTGATCAGGATCTCGCCGGACTGAACGGCATTCGCATCCGGCAGATCGAGCGAGGCGATTAGATCCGTGGTCTGCGCGAAGAGTCCGGGCGCAAACAGCGAAAGGACTGCGGTGAGAACCAGGCCGCGGGTTTTAACCCATCTCCACATAACCCCAACCTCCAACCCCGATGATGACCTGTACGTGGCTTATTTCTGTCGTCGCCGGACGACGCAAAGTGACCGTCCGCTTTGGTTTGTGCGAGTTTATACTAACGCGGGTGAGCTCTTCAAATATCAATATCCAGCCGGAGCTCCTCCCCTCGACCGCTGACGTCCACGCCGCGGCCCTCCGGATCGCCTCCTACGTTCACCACACACCCCTCCTCCCCAGCCGTTCCCTCTCGGAGCGGGCGGGAGTGGAGGTCCGCCTCAAGTGCGAGAACCTGCAGCGGGCCGGCTCGTTCAAGATCCGCGGGGCGATGAACGCCATGCTCCAGCTCGATCCCGGCGAACGCCAGCGCGGCGTGGTCGCGTTCTCCTCCGGCAATCACGCCCAGGGCGTCGCCTACGCCGCCCAACTCCTCGGCATCCCGGCGACGATCGTCATGCCGGAAGGCTCCGTGGCGATGAAAGTCCAGGCCACCGAGGGATACGGCGCGAAGGTCGTGACGGCGGGAGTCACCTCCGCGACCCGCGACACGGTCGCCCGTGAGATCGCGGAGAAGAACGGCGCGGCGGTCCTCCCTCCCTTCGACGACGAGCGGATCATCGCCGGCGCCGGCACGGCCGCGCTGGAGATCGTCGAGGAATGGCCCGAGGTCGCTTCAATCATTACTCCGCTCGGCGGCGGCGGACTGCTGTCCGGAACCGCCCTGGCCGCCGGGGGCCGCGACATCTACGGCGTCGAGCCCGCCGCCGGCAACGACGGCGAGCGCTCGTTCAAAACCGGCAGCATCGTGACCATCGACCCGCCGAAGACGATCGCCGACGGCGCGCGCACCCTCGCCATCGGCAAGCGCAACTTCGCCATCATCCGCGAGCTGGTGCGCGACGTGGTGAGCGTCGACGACGACGTCCTGCTCGAGACGGTGAAGTGGGTGATGTACCGGACCAAGCTCGTCATCGAGCCGACTGGAGCGCTCGGCCTCGCGGCGCTGTTCGCGGGGAAGATCAAGCCGAAGGGGCCGGTGGCGGTGGTGATCAGCGGCGGGAACCTGGATTTCAGCTTGCTCTGCCAATGACCCTCTTCGACACGACGCCGCCCGAGCCATCGACCCCGAAAGACGCCCCGCTTCCGGAACGCGTCCGTCCGAAGTCGCTCGAGGACGTCGTCGGCCTCGAGGAGCTGCTCGCGCCGGGACGCTTCCTCCGCAACGCGATCGAGACCGATCGCATCCCGTCGATGATCTTCTGGGGTCCGCCCGGCTCGGGGAAGACGACGCTGGCGCGGATCATCGCCAAGACGACGCGCGCGCAGTTCGTCACCTTCTCCGCGACGTCGAGCGGCATCAAGGAGATCAAGGCGCTGATGGAAGACGCGCGGCGCGGGCGGCATGCGCGCGGCTCGAAGACGATCGTCTTCATCGACGAGATCCATCGCTTCAACAAGGCGCAGCAGGACGCGTTTCTGCCGTACGTCGAGGCGGGCGACATCATCCTCATCGGCGCGACAACGGAAAACCCGTCGTTCGAGGTGAACTCGGCGCTGCTGTCGCGCTGCAAAGTGGTCGTCATTCCGGCGCTCGACCGCGCGGAGGTGATGACCATCCTCCGCCGCGCGATGCGCGACAAGACCGTGCACCGCTACGGGATCGAAGTCACGGACGAGGCGCTCGACTTCGTCGCCGCGACGAGCGCAGGCGACGCGCGCCAGGCACTCAACTCCTTGCAGCTCGTCGTGGAGACGGCGTCGAAAGCCGACTCGCCGATCACCGTCGACAACATCAAGACGATCCTGCAGCGCCGCTCGCTGATGTACGACAAGTCGGGCGAGGAGCACTACAACATCATCTCCGCGCTGCAAAAATCGCTGCGCAACGGCGACGCCGACGCCGCGGTCTATTGGCTCGTCCGCATGCTCGAAGGCGGTGAAGATCCGATGTACCTCGCGCGAAGGCTCGTACGCGCGGCGTCGGAGGACATCGGCAACGCCGATCCGCAGGCGCTCGTCTTCGCCATCGCCGTGCAGCAGACCGTCCACTTCCTCGGCATGCCCGAGGCCGGCGTCGCGCTCGCGCAGCTCGTGGCGTATCTGTCCGCCGCGCCGAAATCGAACGCTGCATACAAAGGTTATGGCGAGGCCGTTCGCGAAGTGCGCCAGGGCGACAACCCACCCGTTCCGCTCCACATCCGCAATGCCCCGACGCGCCTCATGAAGAACCTCGGCTACGGCCGCGACTATCAGTACGCGCACGACTTCGAGGAACAGACCGCCGCGATGGAGTGCCTCCCCGACGCACTGGCCGGACGCCGCTTCTACGAGCCGAAGGACGTCGGCTTCGAGGCCGAGATCCGGAAGCGGCTGGAGAAGATGCGCGACGCGCGCAAGAAGTGAGGCGACATCGCGCTCACGCCGTGTTCAGCTTCACGGCCGCGCGAATGAGCGCCTTCAAGCCCTTCTCATCGATCTTCTCGCCCTCGTGAAAGTCGATCGCGCGCCTCGTGTTGCCCTCCAGGCTGGAGTTGAAGAGGCCTGACGGGTCGTCGAGCGCAGCGCCCTTGGCGAAGGTCAGCTTCACCGCCTTCTTGTACGTCTCCCCGGTGCAGATCAAGCCGTCGTGAGACCACACCGGGACGCTCCACTTCCACTCCTCCACGACGTCGGGGTCGGCTTGCCTGATCAACGCGCGGAGCTTTGAGAGCATCTTGCCCCGCCAGTCGCCGAGCTCCTCGATCCGTTCGTCGATCATCTGAGATGGTGACTTTCCCTTCTGGGGCTCGCTCTTCTTCATGATGTTTCTCCACCGTTTGCGAGCTGCCGGAAACGAGCTTCAATCCGGCGGGCTTCCGGCCGAAACCCGACGAAATACATCACAGTATGAAACACGAGGACCATGACTATCAGGCCGGCGGCAGACGCGAAATCGCGGGCGACGATTGAGCAGACGGTGCGATGCTATTTTCTCGTCGCCGTTTCCGTACCGGGCGCGCCGGCACGACCCTGCACGGCCCATTTGCCCTCGAGCCGTCCATTGGCGAGAACGCGGTACGCCATGACTCCCAGCCAGGAATGATCTGCAGCGCTGTACGCCACCGACAGTGTGTCGTTCACGACCACGCCGACGCCGCTGTAATGAGTATTCGCGATCGACCAGTAAACGTCGTACACATCTCCGCGCGCCGTGATCGTCAACGTCCCTGAATATGCGCCTACGCCCGGATTGACGCCGTTGATCGCATAGGTCCCGGAGAATGCCGGCTTGGCTTGTACAGGAGCCGAAACGAGCATCAGGATCGTGAAGAGAGAGAGCACTGTCTTGAGCATACGAACCCCTTTCACGCGGCGATCTTAGCGCAGCGGAATCCCCGCTGCTTCGATTTTCTGAAACACCCAATCGGGCAGAAAGAGATCGGTCTTGTCCTTCCTACAATTGCTGTGACAGACAATCGTCGCCACCTGAAAACATCGCGGAAAGTCATAGGTCGTCGACGGGTAATAGAACACCGGATCGATCTGGTGTCGCCGGCATATATCGAGCGTGAGCTCGATCCCTGCGTCGATCTGCGCCTCGTCCACCTCGGCGAAGAAACTCCTGCCACGCCAGTCCGCGGCGAAGTACGGACCGGTGTAAATCGTATTGGGCGTATTCATGCCGAACGCGTGGAGGCGGTCGCCATCCAGTGACAACGGGCCTTCGTTCGCAAATTCGATCGCCACCGCCGTGCGGTCGTAGGTACCTCGCGTCCCTTTGAGACCGAGGTGGTAAATCCATAAGGAGTCGTCGAACGTCTTGAAGATCGTGCCGTCGCGGTCGACGAGATACGGCGCGCCGACGCAGCGCGCGTCGACATTCCATCCGTCGATCGACGTCTTTGCCTGGCCGGGCCGCCCTGACACCGGCGTGTAGTGCGTGCGGCCTTCGGTCCCGTGCCAGACGACGTATTGCTTCTTCGTCCGCTGTTCGTAGAACTGGCCGTTCTTCAGTGGATAGCTGGTGATGTTCATGATTCCTCCGAAGTGGTGGGACGCGCGCGCGGCGCGCCCCACCGTCGTTACTGCGGATTAGCGTTGCTTACGTGCGCGTCAGAGATCCTTCCCCGCCTTGAACTCCGGCACGGCGGCCGTGACGGCCTCGAGGCTCTTATTGAAGAGCGCCAGGGCGGCACGCCACGCCTGTGGAATCAGCGGGATCGTCGTCAGGACCGAGATGAGCGGCTTGATGGCCGTGTACACCTGGACCAGACGATCGAGGTTGACGACGAACGAGCCGCCGATCGCGGCGTTCTCCATCTCCTGCATGGAAGAGAAGTCGAGCGTCTTGATGGAGCGGTTGATCGCCGCATAGGTCTTCGACGCGGACAGCGCGTCGACTCGTGCTTTAGATGGACTCATGATGCAGTTCTCCTTATGAGAATTCGTTGATGCGGTTGTTGATGAGCTGAAGCGGGTCAGTGCACCGGCCGCTGTCGCCATTTCGCGGCTGTGCGCCGCGAACCGGCACGCGAGCCCGGACGCGGCACCGGAATGCCGTTGCCCGAGATCAGGCGCACGCCGAGACCGACCGCGCCCCACGCGTCGGCGACGATCCGCTGCACGCGCCCGCCGCTGCCGTAGAGCTCTCCGGCAATGTCGACGGTCGCGCGGACGAAGTCGGCGAAGTCCGCGTCGGATCTGAGTCGGTTGGTCAGCGTGACGTACCAGATGCGTCCGAGCACCTCCCACGTCCTGCCTCCGAGCGCGATGGCTGCGAGGTAGAAAGCGTGGTTCGGAATGCCGGAGTTGATGTGGACGCCGTGGTTGTCGGCCGAGGCATCGACGTAGTCCCGCATGTGCGCTGGCTGCGGGTCGCGGCCGAGAACCGGATCGTCGTACGCGGTACCGGGCGCCGCGAGCGAGCGGATCGCGCGGCCGTGTACGGCGGGCGTCAACAGCGGCGCCCCGATGAGCCAGTCGGATTCGCCCGCGGTCTGGCCCAGCTTGTACTGCTTGACCATGATCCCGAACGCGTCGGAGAGGTGCTCATTGAGTGCGCCGTTCTGACCGGTGTAGCCGAGGGCCGCGGTGTACTGGATGACACCGTGCGTCAGCTCGTGACCGATCACATCGAGTGAAGAAGTGAAGCGATTGAAGAGATGTCCGTCGCCGTCGCCGAAGACGATCTGGTGACCGGTCCAGAGGGCGTTATCGAACTGCAGCCCGTAATGGACGGTCGAGACGATCCTCATGCCGCGGTTGTCGAGGGAGTTGCGGCCGAAGACGGCGGAGAAGAAGTCGAACGTGGCGCCTGCGCCGTCGTACGCTTCGTTGACCTCGGCGTCGCCGCTGCGCGCCTTGTGCTCGCTCGTGGCGAGGGCTCCGGGCAGCTTGAAGGCGTGTTGCGCGTCGTAGACGGTGCGCCGGTTCTGGACCGCTTTCGCCGCGAGCGCGTTGCGGTCGGGCCAGGTACGGGCTCGCCCGGTGGCGAGCTCCCGCGACTGCTCGAGCGTGTTACGCGCGGCTGCGTGGGCGGTGTGGTCGGTCTGCTCGGCCAGCCTCGTCAGGATATGAGGAGGTATGACTCCGCAGACATGCTGCGTTATGGTTCGCATGACATGTGCTCCTCGGTTGAACGCCAGTGGGTGCGTGTCGGCTCCGGGTCGCGGTGATGCGCGATCCGGAGCGCTACGCCGGGCGTTCCTCCCCCGGCCGCGCGCCGACAAACGGCGGGGCCGGTTGTTTCGCGGCGGCGACAGAACCCGCACTGCGTCCGCGAGGACCGAGATCGCGCTTGAGGTTCCGCACCAGCGCCCCGACGTGTGCGGCGCCGGGATCGCGGGCGACACCTTTGGCGATGTCGTAGATCTGCAGCGCGTCCGCCGTGAGCACGGCTTTCCGCGACGCGAGGGTGAACTTCAGGCTGTCGGCGAACGCCGTGACCTTGTCCAGGACGGGTCGGAACGCCTCGATGAACTGAAGCGTGTCGCGTGCGGCCGCGACCTCGAGCTTGTTCACGTTCTGGAGCTGCGGCGCCTGTTCGACGGCCGCGACGGCCGTGGCGAGGAACTGCATCGGAACGTTGTTGTGCGAGCGGACGAAGTTCGCCGTGGCGGGATGCGCGATCTCCATCTGGGGGATGATCGCGACGATCTCATCGAGCGCTTTGGAGAAGTCGTCGGCCAGCTGCTGGTAGTGCGTGACGGTGGGCGACGGTGCGCTCGGATCGGGCGTTGCGCCTGCCGACGGCACGGCCGTGGATACTGCGGGACGAATCGATCTTGTGGTGGACACTTGAGTTCCCTTTCTCACCTCGCCGTGGCGCTACGCGCGTCACCGCGTGGTGATCCGTACTGCGTTACCGCTCCTCACCCGGGGCCAGGTGCGAGAGGCAATAGGGCACCTGCAGGTGCCGTGGGATCCGGGACCGATCCTGTCCAATAAGATACTCAGTGACGCACGAAAGTTCTGTCACCGAATTGTAACGAGCCGGGTTTCTCGTTCCCCCGCCTTGCGTTGTAAGGACTTACAGGAGTGTGATTTACGTATGCCGAGCCGGAAATAGAGCACGGGTTCAGGGGGCTCAGCTGCAATCAGCGAACGCCTACACCGCCGATGGGATGCACTGTCCTCCAGCCGAGACTCATCCCATGCGCCATGGCATTCATCCCATCCGCCATGGGATCGATCCCATCCGCGATGGCATTCATCCCATGGGCGATGGGATGCATCCCATCCGCGATGGAATTCAATGTCCTCCAGGCGAGACTCATCCCATCCGCCATGGCATTCATCCCATGCGCGATGGGATGAATCCGATCGGCGATGGGATGAATGCGTCGATCCGGCATTTGATCGTCAGCAGACGTGATCTGTTTCGCCCGCGCCGGGCCACGCAAGTGCGGCCGCGAAGCCAGGGATTGCCGACGACAACTCATCCGCGTGCGCGCTGGCCACATCTTCGAGCTCGCGCGTGAGAACGCGGCTGACCGTCGTCGATTCGCGCTCCGCGAGATGCTCCAGCATTGCGACCTGGTAGCGAGGCACCCGCGCACGCAGCTCGCAGGTGCGAATCGCCGCCGGCAGTACACGAGCCGCGTCGTCGCCGAGCGCGGTTTCGATGACATCGAGAGGCCAGAGCTCGATCGCCTTCGCCACGAGCTCCTCGCGCCAGACCCATTTCCCGAGCGGCGTGACCATCAGCTCGATCTCGCCCGCCGCGATCGCGCGCGTCATCTGCGCCTGCGACCAGCCGAGAAGCTGGCGAGCCGTCATGATGCTGACGTGCGGGCGCTGATGTAGGAAGATGTGGCGGATGCGGTTGACGACCTCGGGATTGAGCACAACGAGCCCTCATTTCTTGGTATGCCATAGCATAGCACAATTCGATCGCCACGACACACCCGGAGCCGGCGAGTGACGTCGACGCCGCAACCGGAAGGTGTGCTGTTCGGGGAACGCTTGCGCGCTCTCCGCGAGCAGCGCGGTGAAACGCAGCGATCACTCGCCGAGCTCACAGGAATGACCCATCCCTACATCAGCGAGATGGAGCGTGGCCTGAAGGTGCCGAGTCTTACGACGCTGATCCGGTTGGCAATCGCGCTTGAGTGCGAGGTCACCGAATTGGTGGATGTCTTCAGGCGGCGTGATCTTCGGAAAGTTATCGCGAAGCGGCACTAGACATAGCGCGGCGACCTCGAGTGACGAATCGCGCTTTCACGACACCGCGCTTCGTGGATGACAAGTCCATTGCGGTACCGACGTAGGTTTCTACTCCTGGTAGCCGTGAGCGCCAACAGCCACCGATAAGTCGCGGCACTCAGCGCGTCATTTGGCGGCTTCAACGATCATTCGCTCCGAGTAGCCGCCGTAGAGAGAAGGTCTTGCCAGGCCCACGTCATCTCGACGCGTGAACAGTGTGTGTACACTCTCGGCGGCGCGGCGGTTCCGTCTGCTAATATGGGCACGCGAATGCCGAAGGCAAGCTGGCGCCGTCGCTACGATCGAGCACCGCAGCAACTGCTTTCCACATCACGGATTGCTGCAGCAGAGCGCCGTCTCCCCACTGTCGTCAGTCTTTTTTCAGGCGCCGGAGGACTAGATCTCGGCTTCAAAGAAGCAGGATTTAGCGTCGCCGTCGCGCTCGACTCATCTGAAGCGGCGATAAGAACGCACAAAAGAAACTTCCCTGATACGAATAGCGCTGTCGCGGACTTATCCCTACTCAAGGCAGCCGGCGTCGTGGCTCATGTTGAAAAACATGTGCCGTTAGGTATTCCGATCGGAGTCATTGGCGGGCCGCCGTGCCAAGGTTTTTCGCGAGCTAATACGCAATCAACGGCAGACGATCCGCGAAATGCCTATCCAGCCTTATATCTGGATATCGTACGGAAATTACAGCACACCTACGATGTTGAGTTTGTAGTTTTCGAGAATGTCCTTGGAATTCGCGACAAGAAGCACGCCCCGGTATATGAAATGCTGGTCGCACGTCTCGATGCGATCGGGTTCGACGTGACTGAAGAAGAACTTTGCGCGCTCGACTTTGGCGTTCCTCAAGACCGGCGACGTATCGTCGTTCGGGGTCTCCGAAAAGGGCAGGGCTACGCATCTGTGGCGCCCAGGAAACGCATCGGCAAGCAAACGGTCGCGGAGGCCATCGGACTACTCACACCCCCTGTGTTTTTTGCGCGTAATCTCGACCCTAGCGTGTTTCCCGAGCATCCGAATCACTGGACGATGCAGCCAAAGTCCTCGCGGTTTCTCGAGCCTGATGAGATCACCGAGGACGGGCGCAGTTTCAAGCGCCTGCGGTGGAACGAGTCCAGCCCCACCATTGCGTTCGGGCATCGCGAGATACACGTCCACCCGAGCGGCACGCGCCGCTTGAGCATCTTTGAAGCTATGCGTTTGCAGGGATTTCCAGACCGGTTCGTTCTCGAGGGCAATCTGTCAGAGCAGGTCGAACAAGTCTCTAACGCTGTACCACCACCTCTCGCCCGAAGTGTCGCACGCGCGATACGGCGTGCCCTGGGTGCCGCATGAACGACAGCGCCGCATCGGTTCCAGACAAATCCGCGGAAGAGCGGACTCTCGTCGCCGAGATCAATGCCAGTAAGGGCGTCGACGACGTCGTACAGACGACCCTTCGCACCGACGAACGTGTTATCGCGCGCGTCACAGATGGCATCTATCGTCAACCTGCGTCGGCGCTCCGAGAACTCATCTCCAATGCGTACGATGCCGACGCCAAGCGCGTCGTAATCAGCACCGACCGTCCGCGCTTCGATCGGATCTCGATCCAGGACGATGGCCATGGAATGTCGCCTGAGGCTCTGGCACACCTCCTTCTACATATCGGCGGAAGCGCCAAACGGAGCGATATCGGTTCCGATCTCGGCATTACTTCCCCGACCGATCCAAACCTGAGTCCCGGCGGACGGCGACTCATCGGCAAAATCGGTATCGGGTTGTTTTCCGTTTCTCAACTCACCCATTCCTTTCAGATCATAACGAAGGTACGAGGCGACAAGTTCCGCACGATCGCCACCGTAGCTCTGCGCCAGTACTCTGATGACTTAGCAGCGAATCCGCCCGACAGCGATGACAAATTCGAATCTGGCAAAGTCAACATCTGGCGCGAACGCGCGGCCGACGTCGATGCGCACGGTACGACCGTCGTTTTAACCGCCATACGCCCTCAGGCACGCGACACGCTGCGCAGCCGCGACATCTGGTCTGCGGTCGAGCCCAACGAAACGGCGCCGGAAGGTGATGAAAAGCAAGTAATCCAGCCGCCGCGGTATCACATCGGCCGAGTGGACAGGTCCGGCAAGCTTCTCAAGAAATCGGCGGGAGCCTTTGCATCGCTCCCATGGGAACCATCCGACACGCCAGCGGATGCTTTCGCGAAGCTCGTCGCCAGCGTCTGGACGGCGGTGGTTGATGAGGGCATCCCAAATCCCAGGCTCGATGTACTCTTCGACTATTACCTTCGAATGGTCTGGCAACTGAGTCTTGCCGTTCCATTGCCATATGTCGAGGGACACCTTTTCGACCTGGATCTCTCAGACTGGACGACTCCTTTCGAGCTGTCCAACGATCCCAAGGGTACAGCGAAGCCGATCGAGCTTCGCACAGCCGGTCCAATTCGCAACAAGCTCGGACTCTCTGATCCCGTTGATGCATCAAATGATTTCGAGGTTCTTTTTGACGACCTGAAGCTTCTCCGCCCAATTAGATTCCAAAACCTTCCTGCGACGAATCATGCGCTCAAGCGTCCGCTAGTTTTCTTGGGCAAGTGCCGCGAGGAATTCAAAAGAGTTCCGCGTGAATTGAGCGGTGGCCCATTGGCGTTCGAAGCATATCTTTTCTGGACGCCTAAAGTTGCGCCTACAGAACACCAAGGATCCTTAATACGAATACACGGTTCCAGCGGAACACTTTTCGATCCCACTTTCATGCGATATCAAGTGTCGGAGCAGACGCGGCTCCGTCAGACTATCTGCGAGATCTTTGTCACGGAAGGTCTTGAGAGCGCCCTGAATATCGATAGGGAGTCTTTCAATAACGCGCATCCGCATACCATCTTCATAACAAAGTGGCTCCACGGCGCGTTACGGCAGCTCGCTAGCGCGCAGAAGAATGTGGCTGGCAAGGTTCGGCAGCAAACACGCGGCCAGCGCAAAGAGGAAGCGGTTTCCGGGATTCACCGTATCGCCGTTTCTACATGGAAGGAACAGGCAAACGATCCCGCTGCTCATCCGCCAGACATCGAGCTCGCTCAGCCTGGCGAGAAGGTGGCAAGAAAAGGTGAAACCTACGTTTACAACCGGACTGCGGTCGTTCCCGATGCGGACCGGCGACAGACGGCGCCGGAGCGCGCGCGAAACGCTGTGCTCGAGGAAAAGTTGAAGGCCATCGCTCAAGTGCTCGCGTCCTTTGGGCTTCTTGATCGCCTGACGACCGCGCGGCAGGAAAAATTACTCCGCGCTATATTTGAAATCTTGGGTTCTCCAGACGAATGACCGATCAAGAGCACGACGGCCCAAGCCTCTCTGATGACATCTTCGGCTCAGAGGCCTATGAAGCTCCGCGACCGATGCGCAAAGAATTCCTGCCGTGGCATCGGCCGCGCAAGCAATTCGTGAGGCAGCGCCAGTGGCTCGAACAGATTTCCAGGATGCTGGACGAATCGGCTCCGGCAGAACAAACGCTCCGGTATTTAGGTTTACCGGGTGTCGACCTTCTGGATTTGCGGTTTTTTCATGAGAATCTGTGTACACAACGTGGACTAAAACTCCGCTTCCTCGGATTCAACACCGCCGCGAACCCTTCGAACGAAGCCCAAACGGAGCTGAACATTTCGCTAGATGAAGTTCGACGGCTGCCTGGAGTCGACCCACAGTCGAACGTAATTGGTGACGACGTTCGTGCTATTGCCAACCTATCGTCGATAGCATGGAAGCGGACATTTGACCTGGGCCCCTACGACGTCATCAATCTCGATCTTTGCGATGGATTTGGAGTTGATGATCCCAGCGATACTGGCTCGCCTACCTACTATGAGGCGCTCAACGCCCTGATGTCACTTCAGGCACGCTCCAAGACTCCGTGGCTTCTTTTGCTGACAACCCGCACGGGAAAGCAACAAGTCCATGCCGACGTGCTGAAGGCCTTTGCGGAAAAGTATGCCGCGAACCTAGCAGAATGTCCGCCCTTCAAGACGGCATCGCGCGAGTTGTTTAAGTTTGATGAAGTACCGTCCGACGCTCATATGGAAGCCCACTTTCTCCCGCTATTTTTGTGCGGATTATGCAAGTGGATGCTTAACTTGGCGGGGAGACTGAAGCCACCGTCGACTCTCGCAATCAAGAGTGTCGTTGGTTACCGTATCGATCAAACCGCTCCGTATGAGGATCTGGTCTCTGTCGCAGCTCGCTTTGAGCCGGCGTTTACACCTGTGGCGGATGCCATGGGACTCGCACACAAAGAGTCACCTTCCGGCGTAGATGAATGCGATTTCGCAGTAAAGGCAATCAGGCGCATCGCGAAATTGGCGAATGCCGATGAAATCTTGCGCAATAATTCTCAGCTTCGCGCTGAGATGGTTGAGGCGACCGCTAACCTCTTGTCGGTCGCTCGCTACGATCCTGACGCCTACCGCGAATGGGTGACTGCCCACGATTCGACGACATGAAGCGGCGAAGACGGAGCTCAATACGATGCCCGGCGCGGATATCGCATTCCCACAACTCCAAAATCCGCCAGCCCGCGCGCTTCAGCGCGGCGATATTCCGCCGGTCGCGGTTCCGATTCGCTGCGATCTTGTTTGCCCAGTAAGGTTGGTTAGATTTTGGCTTGGACGCGAGCTGGCACGTGTGGCCGTGCCAAAAGCATCCCTGGACCAACACGATTTTCATGTGCCGCGCGAGCACGATGTCCGGTTTCCCTGGCAGGTCCTTCCGATGAAGTCGAAATCTATAGCCCATCATGTGCAATAGCGACCTGATGGAACGTTCTGGCTTCGTATCCTTGCTGCGAATTCGCCCCATCAGCAGTGATCGCTGTTCTCGTGAAATGGTGTCCATTAGTGTGCCTTACAACGAGCGTGGCGATGTAGTCATTCTGCCCGGACCGAAACCGGCGCTGCTTCTCACACAACACGAATCTCCACCGTTATCTCTTCGAAGTGAAACACGGCAGGCGCGAATTCTTCCTCAAGCGGTTCCCAGCCGAGTCCGCCTTCGTACAGATCTGCGAGGATCCGCAGCAGATCTTCTGCCGGGGCACGCTGTGTCATCGAGACTAAATCTGCCCACCCGAACCATGACGCGCGGTCATCATAAGGCTCGTCCGAAACGAACTGGGCGGCATACCTCGTCATCACGCAAACGTAAGGCGGCCTGTCAGGACTTGCTCCGCGGACGTCCAGGGCTGCCGCGACATCGGCCGCCGAACGTCCATTGATCCACGTGACAAGCCGGTCCACCCAGTCATTCGCCGATATCAGATTCCGCCGCCGGCTTTCACGCTCCCTCAGAGATCGCCCATGAACGTCATGCCACTTGAGCTGAAGCAAAGCAAGAGACCCAAACTCGCGATCCAATACGATGGCATCGATATCAGTGATCACCGAACCATCGGGACGGCGCAGACGTACGCCCGCCGGTTTGACTAGGAACCGCTGGGGTGGCAGCAGGTCCCTTATTGAATTGCGAAACAATAACTCGCGTCGTGCTACAGCACGGTCCCAATCGCTTCCAAAATTTGCGCGGAGAAAGCGCACTACGTGCGCCATCGGGTTCAATAGAGCCCCGAAGCACGGCAGCAGTACGATCTGTTCGCCGAAGTCGATATGGAACGGCAACGGGATTTCATGGTCCGCCGCGTACGCGTCGGTTTTGGCAGCGTCGAGTGTCATCGCGCGGAGGAGCGGCGCAAGGTGGGCCGTTGGCTCGCCGGTACCTAGCAAAACCTCCCAGATGTCTTCGTTGCGAGAAAAGACCGTAAGCAGATTCCGGAGGCTCAGCTGTGGATATCGTTCCTTCAGACGGATAGCGAATGCGACGTGCTGAAGGACCCGTCCGCCAGCCGCAGCAGCCGCTGCACGCCAGTCGCCGAAAGGTCGTCCGCCAATAACTGAATCAAGCGGAAGTGCCTCTCCTTCGAAGAACCGCAGGGCACGATCGAATGCGATTGCCCTGTAGTACTCGATCAAGTCGTCGTCGTTGTCGTAACGAATATAGCCGTGGTGATCCAGCCCGACGTATCTATCAAGCCGTTTCACTACCTCCGAGTGGAGGATATGCTCGCGGAGGTGCGCGTCGTCGGTGATGGCGTCTTGGAGCCATTGGAGTAGTCTCAGATCATGTTGTTCTGGATAATCGTTATCGACTTCGAGAACAGCATGATCATCATTGATAAATACACTCGCTGCGAGCCCGTACCGCTCTAGGCCGGCTAGCCTCCTTACGTGCGCGAAGAGCCCGCAGTTGTATAGGTAGCTATCAGTAAATTGCGACAGCGCCTCGTCTGAACAGACGTCTGGCACGCCGCGGTTTGTTCTCTCAAGCGACCTCACAAGCGGCTGCAGCGCCGTTGCGGCACCGAGTATTCGAAACCGGCGTCGCTCATGCTCATGCTCAGTCATTTCGGTTCTGCTAGCGATCGACGAGTCGTACGCAGCGGAATCGAGAGCTCGAGTGGTTTCCAGAAGCATCAATTCCGGGAGCAATCCGCAATCACGTATGATCCGCGACTGGTAAGCGGCGAGTGCCGCTGTCAGCTTCTCTTCGAGAGCGCTCATGACCTCAGTTTACTGGGGGCAACCCCCCCGCTACATGGAGACGAAATGAACATCGAACTTGATGGGGACGACCTCGCGACAGTTCTTGAATCGATAAAGTACTCGAGGCAGCGAGTTCAGAATGCTCAAGGCACCCCCTACGACGTACGACGCCAGAATCTAGAGCGTCTTGATTCTGTCGCAGCGAAACTTAGGCAGGCGGGAACACAGGAACGAGGATCAAAATGACCTCCGTGCGGCGGCGCGAAAAGATGAGCTCATGACACGTGCAGGACCGCGCGGCGGGAAAGGTCAGAGCGCAATGTAAGATCGCAACCGAATCCGGAAGGACAGGAACCCGAAGCCGATCACGACGCGATCGGTTTCGGCTTCCGATCCTCCCCAATATTCACGTACACCACCTGCGCCTCCGTCACCGTCTTCCTCTCGCTCCCATTCCGCAACACCTCGACCACGACTTTCGTCGTAATCGAGGTGTTGCCGATGCGGAGGGTTTCGGTCCAGAAGCTGACCAGGTCACCGACGAAGACCGGTTCGTGGAAGACGACCTTGTCCATCGACACCGTGACCATGAACTGCAGGCCCTGGCGGCGCGCTTCGATGGCGCCGGCCTGGTCGATGTAGCTGAGGATCACGCCGCCGAAGATGGTGCCGTGCGCGTTCGTGTCCCGCGGCATCATTAGCACGCGGATCGCCGGCTCGTTCCACTTCGGGGCGATCTCCGTCACTGACTACGCGCCCGCCTGTCCTTCCAGCGGCTGGATGGCGATGAGCTTTTCGTTCACGTCGATCTTCGCCGCCTTGCGCAGGCGCTGCAGCAGCGACTGGCGCAGGCTGCGCGCTTCCTGCTGCCGGAGCTGATCGATGTACGCCTGGCGGTTCTCGGCCGCTTCCGTCGGCGAGACCTTCTTCTGCTCGAGCACCTGGAAGGCGATCGCGCCGGTGCCGGCGACGACCGGGCCCTTGACCTCGCCCGGGTTCGCGGACATCGCCGCATCCATCAATTTGCCGGTGTCGCCGTTGATGCCGGTCGCGCCGCCTTGGCGGCGGACCGTCGTGTCGGCGGCGGCGAGTCCGAGCTTCGCGGCGATCGCGTCGACGGTCGGCGCGCCGGCCATCGCGGCCTGCAGCTTCTGCTTCGCCGCTTCGAGAGCCTTGTCGTTGCGCGCATCGGCTGTGACCTTCTCGCGCACGTCCTCGATCGGGCTGGTACCCGCGGGGCGGACGCCGGCGAGGAACGGGATGGCGGGACCGCGCGAGGTGCCGATCACTTCGCCGAAATCATTCGGCTTGGCCTGGAAAAGCCACTGGCTGAGGACGGTGTTGTTGCCGAGGCCGGGGATTGCTTCGTTCTTCTGGAAAAACTGCGTGTCCTTGGAGACCACGACGTCGGTGGCGAACTTCGAGAACTCGTCCGCCGTCTTCGGCTTCGCGTCGCGCACCTGCTGCATCACGCGGGCGATCGCCTCGCGGCCCTGCGTCTTGGTGAGCTCGTCGCTCAGGTCGTTCGTGAGCTGAATCTTCATCTCCTCGAACGACTTCGTGCTCTCGTCCTTCCGCTCCAGCACCTTGATGATGTGGTAGCCGAACTGGGAGCGGACGACGTTGATGTCGTTGATGGGGGCGGAGAAGACCATCTGGTCGAATTCGGGGACCATCTGGCCCTGATTGAACCAGCCGAGGTCGCCGCCCTTGGCCGCGGAGCCGGGGTCAGCCGAGTTGGCCTTCGCCAGCGCGACGAAATCGGCGCCGGCCTTGATCTGCGCGGCGAGTGCGTCGGCCTTGGCCTTCGCCGCCGCGTCCTGCTCCGGCGTCGGGTTCTGGTCGAGCTTGATGAGGATGTGCTGCGCGTGCGCCGACTTCGGCTGCTTGAACTCCGCCTTGTGCGCTTCGTAGCGCTCACGGAGCTGCTGATCGGTGGGATGGATGTTCTGGCGGATCTTGAGGTAGTCGGCGATGAGGTAGCGCATCTCGCGCTGCTCGCCGTGCATGTACTTCGACTTGTTCGCGTCGTAGTACGCCTGCGCCTCGGCGGGGCTGACCTGGATCAGCGCCGCCTCGCGCTCCGAGGGGTAGAGGACGTAGCGGATCTTCGCGGTCTCGCTCAGCCGGCGATACTCGGCCTCGGCCGCCTTCGGCGAGACGACGACGGCGTCGGTCAGCGCCGATTCCATCTTGTCGATCGTGATCTGGCGCGCGAGGTCGTCCTCGAAGTCGGCCGCGTTGTCGAAGCCGATCTGCTGCACGAAGCGGGTGTAGAGCTCGTTGCCGACGAACTTGCCGTCCGGATTGAGCGTCGGGATCGAGAGGATCTTGCGGCGGACCTCTTCCTGCGTCGCGTCGAGGTGGAGGCGCTCCGCCTCCTGCAGGAGCAGGCGCTGATCGACGAGCGTGTCGAGCACCTGCTTCGGGATCCCCATCGCCTGCGCCATTTCGTCGTTGAAACGGTCGCCGTACATCCGCTTGTAGTTCTCGGTGGTGAAGTACAGCGCGCGCTGGTAGTCGCGATAGGAGATGGTCGAGCCGTTGACGCGGGCGGCGAAGGCCCGTTCATCCTGCTGGCGGCCGCCGCTGGCGCCGCCGAGGCCCATGTCGATGAAAACGAAACCGATGATGAATGCCGCGACGACAGCGAGAAGGATCCACTTCAGGTGGTGGAAGCTTTCGCGCATTACTTTGAGCATGGAAAAACGACCTTTCGAGGAAATTCGAGGCGTTCGAAAAAACGCGGCAGTGTACTCGTTACTTCCACCCACATGCAATTCGGGACAGCGGACGGCAGACAGCGGACAGCGGAACCGGCCGGGCCCCCTGCTGTCCGTCGTCCGCTGTCCGCTGTCCGTTGTGCTATAACGATTTGCGCGCGCGGATGGCCAAAAAAAAGAAACAAAGCGCTGGTACCGAGAGCATCGACTGGTACCTGATCTCGATCGATCGGCTCAAGCAGATCGGACTGGTCGTCCTCCTTCTGGTCATCGCCGGCGGCGCTTACTGGTTCTGGTCGACCCAGAAAGGGAACCCGAAAACGCTGGCTGAGGCTGCCATCACGGACGCGCGGCAGGCGCTCAACGACCTCGCCTCGTCGAAGGAGATGCAGACCCACCGCAACGAATTCGAGCGCGCGCAGAAGAAGCTGGAGGAGGCGAACGGCCTCTTCGGTGGCGGCAAGTACGTCGAGGCGCAGAGCGCGGCGGTCGAGTCGCAGACCATCAGCCGTTCCGCTCACAGCGGAGGCGAAGGGGAAAACGACGCGCGCTTCCTGACGGTCGAGGGCGACGTGCAGGTGCAGAAGGGGTCGACGAGCGACTGGAAGCCGGCCGACCTGCGCACCGCGCTGATGAACGGCGACTGGGTGAAGACGAGCGACGGCGGCTCCGCCGAGTTGATCTTCACCAACGGCTCGGTCTACACGATGGGGCCGGCGGCGCTGCTCGAGATCTACGCGCAGATCAATCCGACGACGTCGAAGAAAACGAACGGCGTCGAGCTGAAGGTCGGACCCGTGGAAGTGGCGACGACCGACGACGCCTCGACGATCCGCACGCCGGGGAGCCAGGTCATCGTCGACTCCGCGTCGACGACGCAGGTCGGCGTCGACAAGCAGAACAACGCGACGAGCGTCGTGGCGATGAAGGGCACCGCCGCGGTGACCTCGACCGCCGGCGGAGAGCCGGTGAAGATCGCGGGGGGCGAGAAGGTGACGGCGACGCAGGCCGGCTCGCTCTCGCCGGTGAAGAAGCTGATCGCACCACCGGGACTGGTCGGTCCGGCCGACAACCAGGTCTTCCAGATGAGCGGGGAATCGCGCGTCGACTTCAACTGGGAGACGGTGCCGGGAGCGAGCGGCTATCAGCTCGAGGTCTCGCGCTCGCGGCTTTTCTCCACGCTGGAGATCAACGCCAAGCGGCCGAAGACGACGGCCGGGGCGCGCGTGACGTCCGAGGGGACGTTCTACTGGCGCGTGGCCTCGCTCGGAGCAGACGGCGACGCCGGACCGTACTCCCAGTTCCGCAGGTTCCGGGTGAGCGGCGGCGGGAAGGGACCGACGAACGCGACCGGCGGCGATACGACTCCGCCCGATCTGGTCCTCAAGGCGGCGTTCGGCGTCGGCGGCGCGAACTACATCATCGAAGGGACGACCGAGCCCGGCGCGACGGTGTTCATCAACAATGAAGAGGTCGAGGTCGAATCGAACGGCCACTTCAAGAAGCTCATCTTCCTCGGCAAGATCGGCCGCAACGACATCATCGTGAAAGCGGTCGATCCGGCCGGCAATCCGAACGTAAAATCTCAAACAGTCATCGTTAGCGAAGAATAGTTCCCCCACACCCGGGGCAAGTCTTTTGCACCGCGGCAAGCTCAGGCCCTCGAACTACCTGGAAGGATTCAACTCAACGCAATGGCGGTCAAATCACTCTTATCGATGTTCTCGAACGATCTGGCGATCGATCTCGGGACAGCCAACACTCTGGTCTACGCAAAAAACAAGGGCATCGTCGTCCGCGAGCCCTCGATCGTAGCCGTCAACAAGATCAACAACAACGTCGAAGCGGTGGGCAAGGAAGCGAAGGAAATGCTCGGCCGCACGCCGGGCAACATCGTCGCCATCCGTCCGATGAAGGACGGCGTCATCGCCGACTTCGAAGTGACGGAGAAGATGATCAGCTACTTCATCAAGAAGGCGCACGGCCGCAAGCACTTCGTGAAGCCGCGCATCGTCATCTCCGTCCCCTCCGAGATCACGCAAGTCGAAAAGCGCGCCGTGCGCGACTCGGCGTTGCGCGCCGGGGCCACCGAGGTCTATCTGATCGAGCAGGCGATGGCCGCGGCGATCGGAGCGGGACTGCCGATCACCGATCCGACCGGCAACATGATCGTCGACATCGGCGGAGGGACGACCGACGTCGCCGTGATCTCGCTGGCCGGCATCGTCTACTCGCGCTCGGTGCGCGTCGCCGGCAATGAGATGGACGACGCGATCATTCAGTACATCAAACGGAAGTACAACCTCCTCATCGGCGAGCGGACGGCGGAGCAGATCAAGATGGAGATCGGCTCGGCCTTTCCGCTGGACGAGGAGATGACGATGGAGATCAAGGGACGCGATCTGGTGGAAGGCGTGCCGAAGACGCTCGTCGTCAGCGACGAGGAGATCCGCGAGGCGCTCTCCGAGACCGTGGCCACGATCGTCGAGGCAGTGCGCGTGGCGCTGGAGCGGACCCCGCCCGAGCTCTCCGCCGACATCATGGACAAAGGCATCATCATCGCCGGCGGCGGCTCGATGCTGAAGAACCTCGACAAGCGCCTGCGCGAAGAGACCGGCCTGCCGGTAACGCTGGCCGAGGACCCGCTGGCGTGTGTCGCGCTGGGAACGGGACAGATGCTCACGGATTTCAATTTGCTGCGGAAGATTTCGATCGAATAGTTACCGGTTGCCGGTTGCCAGTTGCCGTCCGAGGCAACCGGTAACTGGTAACCGGCAACACGTTCTTCAACTGGCAACGAACCTGCTCAGTCCCTCACGGAAACATGGAAGACGTAATCCGCAGTAGGCCGACGCTCCTCTTCTTCGTCGTACTGGCGCTGCTTTTTCTCGTCATGAGCCGCAGCAGCCAGACCCGGTACGGCAACGAGACGCGCACGATGTTCGAGCGCACGGTGATGACGATCTTCTCTCCCGTGCCGAAGACCGTGAACTGGCTGGGGCGCTCGACGTCCGACATGTACCACGGCTATCTCGACATGCGCCGCGCGGTGAACGAGAACATGGAGCTGCGGCGCAAGGTCGCCGACCTGACGACGAAGAACCTCAAGCTCTCGCAGTCGGAGTCCGACGTCCGCCGCCTGCGCACGCTCCTCGGCTACTCGGAGCAGGTCGACATGCCGACCACGCTGGCCACCGCGATCATGCTCGACACCTCCGGGCGCTTCAAATCGATCATCATCGATCGCGGCTCCGACACCGGCATCGAGGTGAATGACGCGGTGGTGAACGCGAGCGGACTCCTCGGACGCGTCGTGCTGACGACGAAGGAAATGGCGAAGGTGCAGCTGATGACCGACGGCAACTGCGCGGTCGGCGCGCTCGTCGACCGGACCCGCCGCCAGGGCGTCGTCCGCGGCGACGGCGGCGGCGCTGCGCAGATGTACGACGTCCCGTCGCTCGCCGACGTCGTGCCGGGCGACGCGGTGCTCACCGCCGGCATCGACGGTATCTATCCGAAAGGGATCCCGGTCGGGACGGTGGTGAAAGCGGAGAAGGGGGCCGACCTCTTCAAGAGCATCACCATCAAGCCGGCCGTCGACTTCGGCTCCATCGAAGAAGTGATCGTGATCCACACCCGCAAAGTCCCCGCGCCCGTGGTGAGGTACGCCCCTTGAGATGGCTCCGGTTCATCATCGGCCTGCTGATCGCGCTCACGCTCCACTCGCTGCTCGACAGCTTCTTCCCCAACGCGCTCGCCTTCTTCAATCCGTACGTCATCCTGGTCATCTATTACTCGATGGGCGGGAACGTCTTCGGCGCGATCATCGCCGGCGTCGCCGCGGGGCTGGTGCAGGACGCCTTCTCCGGCGCGATGTTCGGCCTGCATGCCTTCTCCCTCACCGTCTGCGCCTACACCATCGCGTACATCAACGCGCGGCTCGTGCTCCGCGGCACGCTCGCCTTCGGCGCCTGCCTCGCCGGCGCGGTGATCGTGAACGAGCTGGTGATCTACATCCTCGTGAACATCCTGGTGAAACAGAAGATCGAGATGTTCGAGCAGGGGCTGCTCGTCAAGACGATCTTCACGCTGCTCTTCGGGATGCTCGTCTATCAGTTGTTGACGCTGTTCCTGCGTGAGGAGCCGATCGAGGCGACGCGTCGGCCTGTCGGCGGGTGGTGATCCCATGCGCGTTTATCGCGACGACCAGAAATTTCTGAACTTCCGCATCAACGCCGTGATGTGGGGCGTTGTGGCCATCTTCGTCTTCCTCGCCGGCTCGTTCTGGTTCGTGCAGGGAGTGCAGGCGGAGAAATACCGCGGCCTCTCCGAATCGAACGCCCTGCGCGAGATCGTCTCGCCGGCGAAGCGCGGCCTGATCATGGACCGCTACGGCAAGATCCTCGCGGACAATCAGCCCGCCTACTCGGTGACGCTCGACCGCATCATCATGGCGCCGCTGGTGAAGGCCGACACGACGCACCGGCCGAAGCTGGTCGCATTCCTCTCGCAGGTCCTCGAGGTCCCGCCGCAGGAGATCGAGGCGCGCTTCGACAAAGGAAAAGCGCTTCCGGCGACGCATCCGTTCGAGGTGGCCGAGGACCTGTCGATGCCGCAGGTGGCGTCGATCCAGGCGCACAACCTGACGTTCCCCGAGCTGACGGTCAATCCGGTGCAGCGCCGCAATTACCCCTACGGCACGATGTCGGCGCACGTCCTCGGGTTCATCGGCGAGGTCGGCGAGAAAGACCTCACCGCGCACAAGGACCTCAAGCAGGGTGACCTCATCGGCAAGCGAGGCGTGGAGCTGATGTACGACAAATGGCTGCGCGGCAAAGACGGCGCGCAGTACTGGGAGTACGACAGCCACGGCCGCCGCCTCGAGGAGTACAAGCAGGCGCGCAAGGAAGCGGTGGCCGGCGACAACGTCTATCTCACGCTCGACTTCGAGCTGCAGCG
>Ga0157375_10000089_pt1 | contig 92109 bp, 82 predicted proteins | sample M35metaG_FD_115311 | JGI IMG/M metagenome (GOLD analysis project Ga0157375, IMG submission 115311) | Miscanthus rhizosphere microbial communities from Kellogg Biological Station, Michigan, USA - M3-5 metaG | ecosystem: Host-associated > Plants > Roots > Rhizosphere > Soil | place: USA: Michigan... | reverse complement strand
TTTCCGGTGGTCATAGAGAGAGGGTCACACCCGTTCCCATTCCGAACACGGCAGTTAAGCCTCTCATCGCCAATGATACTGCGCGGGCAACTGTGTGGGAAAGTAGGACGCCGCCGGGATAAAATTTATGAAGGCCCTCGAGGAAACTCGAGGGCCTTTTCTTTTGTCGCCCTACCGAACCCGCCGGTAGAGCTCGAAATCGAGCGGCTGAAAAATCCCATCCTTCCAATACAACGCTCCCCGGAATGCCCGCAGCAGGCGATAGTCGTGGTTCTGTCTGATGGCCCAGCGATACGTGGCATCGCTGCTCGCGCCGGTCGAGATCACGAAGAAATCCGGTTCGGCCTGGAACTGCGCCGCCATCCATTCGCGCATGCGGCCGGGATCGGCCCCCGGCCATTCGTTCCGTGTGGAGAAATCCCAGAACGCCGGCGGACGGCCATTGTGGTAATTGGCGAATCGATTGTGCGGAAAATACGGCTGCAGTTCGACGCAGCGGCCGCCGGCCGCGAATAGTGTCGTGCGGTCGATGCCGTGATCGGCGATGTATCGCGCCGCGTCCCGGCTGCCGGTGAAGTTCTCGCGCACGTCATACGACAGGGATCGGAACGTCCACCAGCAGTGCGAACAGAGAGCGATTATCAGAACCACATACGCCGGAAGATCTGCGCGCTGCCGCGGCATCGGACGCGACAGCGCCAGAAGCACGACGAACGCTATCGTCCAGAAGAAGATCCCCTCGTGCCACGGGCTGAAGTAGATCGCCGCGATCGGGAGCAGCGCCACAAAAAGAATCACGAATTCGGTGATTACGCCGCGCCGCCACAGCCACAAGGCGAGCACGACGGTCATGACCAATGCGACGATGACCATTTGCGGCTCGTCTGCCTTCACGATGAGGTTGCGCGTCAGTGCCGACCATGCTTTCTGCACGATCCTGGAGATATTGAACGTCAGGTCGACGCTGGCGCGCGAGCTCAGGTCGGAGGGAAGCCGCAGCAACACCGCGAGCGCGACTGTGTGGAGCGCGACCACCGAGCCGGCGACGAACACTTTCCATCGCGGAACGCCGGTCAAATGAAGTCGTCCACGCCACGCATCGATGACGAATAGAAGTGCCAGACCGCCGGCCAACGCGACACCGTAGAGACTCACCTCGCTCAACCCAACCAGTAAGAGGGCGGAGGGGATGACTTTCCGATCTCGCTCTTCATAGAGCGCCAGAATGGCAAAGAGCAGCGGCGGAATCAGGACATAGCTGCGCGAGACGACGGTGTATTGGTACGCGCAGTAGAACGTGAACGGCAGCATGACTCGCGCCGCGATCGGCACGCGCCGCAAGCGCAGGAGCAGGAAAACGCCGGCGATGCCGATGAGTGCCGAGACGACATCGATGCTCTTGTAGGGCAGGTGCAGTTGGGCCGGGATGCGAAGAATCAGGTACCAGAGCGGCGGGTGTCCTTCATACGCGAGATCGCGCGTCAGCAGTTCACCGAGCGGCGCGTCGCGGGCGAGGAGCCATGACTGCGCCTCATCCCACCATGGCTCGTGAACGGCGACGCCAAGCGCGACTACGGCCACGTACGCCACGAAGGCGGCAGTGAGGAGAATCCTGTCCCGCCTGCTCATTGGAGATCAGCCGCGTGCGCCGGTCGCAATCAGCTGGCGACCGAGCCGGCCACTTCGGATATTCAGATAGAACAGCGCGTCGAGAAGAGAAAAGATCGCGCGCTGAAGGATCCCGATCTTCTCGTCTCGAAACTGTGCAGTCGTACCCGGCGCGGCAGCGAGCGCAATCCTAAACATCGTGTGAAAGGGAAATCCCCACGCCGACGTGCGCACATTTTTGAAATCCGCGCTCCTCAACAGTGCGGTCAGCTCGTCAGGCCGGTAGTGCTTCCGATGTCCGATCGCGCGGTCGAAATCATTCATCGGTCCTGCCGGCACTGTGACGACGATGCGCCCGCCAGGGCGAAGAATGTCGCCCGCCAGACGAAGGGCGCGCTCGGGCGCGGCGAGATGCTCGAGAACTTCGCTGCAGACGACGGCATCTGCGGCTCGGAGTAGGTGCGGAGAGGATTCGGCATCGAGGTCTCCCTGCACCAGCTCGGCGGACGGAAGGCGCTGGCGCGCCAGAGCCAATGCTGCCGGCTCCATATCGATCCCGGCGAGCCTTGCGTCAGGAAAGGCCTGCGCGATCCGCGACAGCAACGCGCCGCTGCCGCAGCCGAGATCGACCACCACCGCGTTCTTTGGCAGTCCGCGAAGCGCATTCACCACCAACCGCCAGCGATGTCGCTGCGCCGGGCTGAGCTCATTCGCCAGCGAGAAGCTGCCCCACAGCCTTTCGTTTTCGGCAGCGTCGCTCACGGCGGGCCGTCTCCGCGCCGCGCGCGGATCTGATCCTCGCTGTTCCGCATGGCGTAGGCGCGATAGAGCTGCGAGATGCGCTTGTAGATGATGAAGAGCGCGTTCTCGCCGCCGATGCGAAACGGCCGCACGTTATGCGTCATCCCCACGCGCTCGCGATACGGGATGTGAATCTCCGCGAAGCGCTTGCCGAGTTTGTGCGCCGCCTCGAGTTTGATCTCCGCGCTGAAGTTCCAGCCGTTGGTGACCACGCGCATCTCCGCGAGCGCGCCCTTGCGAAAAATCCACATCCCCGACAACAGGTCGCGAAAGTACTTCAGCGAAACGGCGCTGCCGAGGAGGCTCAGGGAACGATTGCCGAACTGGTTCAGCGACTCCATGCTCTGGCGGTCGGCCAGCGGAAAGCGCGTGCAGGAGACGAAATCGAGACCGCGGCGATCCATCTCCTCGACGATCTGCGGCGCCAGCTCGACCGGATACGTTCCATCCGCATCGCCGGTGATGATGATGTCGCCGGTTGCGGCGTTGAATCCGGTTTTGTACGCGAGGCCGTAGCCGCGGACGAGTTGCACGATTACGGAGGCGCCGGCGCGCTCGGCGTTGACCTTCGTCGAATCGGAAGAGCCGCCGTCGATCACGATGACCTCGTCGATGCCAACAGGCGCCCGCTCGATGGTGGCGACGACGCCTTCTTCCTCGTTGAGCGCTGGAATGACGAGAGTTGTGCGATGCGAACCGAACATCCGGCCGGCAGTATAACGGCCGTGCGATACGATCGCCGGCGATGAGCGATGCCTATCCGCTCGACCTGCAAGCGGTCGCCTATTCGTATCTCGAGCGCCCTAATCGCAGCGTCCTGGCGCTACTCGAGCGCAACGTGTTCCGCGGGCGGAGCGACGCCACGATCCTCGACGTCGGTTGCGGATGCGGCGCGAACGCGCGCGTGGTGAAGGCGCGTTGGCCGCGGGCGCGCGTCATCGGCATCGAGCCGAACGCGGATGCGGCGGCAGCGGCGCGCGAGGTGTGCGATCGCGTGTTTCACGGCACGCTCGAAGAATGGCTGGCCTCCGGCGACGACGTCCCGACCATCGACGCCATCGTCCTCAGCGACGTTCTCGAGCACATTGCCGATCCTGTGCAGTGGCTGCGCACCACCGCGTCCCGGCACGAGCTCGCCAACGCGATGTGGATCATCTCCGTGCCGAACTTCGGCGTCTGGTACAACCGACTGCGAACGCTGGCCGGGCGCTTCGACTACGCCTGGTCCGGACTCTACGATCGAACGCACCTCCGTTTCTACACGCGCAAATCGATTCGGCGCCTGATCGAGTATTGCGGACTGGAAACCGCCGCCTTGCGCGGGACGGCTTCGATCGTTCAATCGTTCGCGCCGCTGCTGCGGAAGTCTTTCGCCGGCGAGCTTCAATCCGGCAATCATCTGGCGCTCAGCAGTTCGCGCGCGTTCAGGCTTTATCAACGCGCCGTCGAGCCGGTCGAAGAATTCGTCTGCAACCTCTGGCCATCCCTGCTCGTCTTTCAGATCGTGATCGCGGCGCGCAGGCCGCGATAGCATTCGGGAGCATGCACGTCGTCGCGCGCTTGACGAAATTCTTCACGCAGCTGATCAGCGAGACCAGCCGCCTATCGCTGGACGACACGCTCGCTCTTGCCGAACACGCGCCGCAACTGGCGTCGGACGAAGTTCTCGCCACCGAGGTCCGCGAGTTTCGAGCGCTCCTCGGCAAGTTCCGCGTCGACAATGCGCCGATCGAGGCGCTGCTCAGTCACTCCGTCGCCCGCGCGCTGGCGCAGTTCTTTCGCGCCTTTCCCATTCCGTTTCGCGATGAGCACATCCACCTGACCGGTTCGCTCGATGCGGAGTTCATCTGGCCGCGCCTGGCGAAGCTGCTGGACGGACCGCAGCGCGCGATGTACGAGGCGAAGATCGCCGAGGTGTATGGACCCGGCTCGCTGCCGATCGAGAGCGCGGCCGACGTCGACCGCTTGATCCGCCTCGGCGATGACGACCGTTTCGATCGCTATCTCAAGATCCTCTATCTGGCGAAGTTGATCCTCACGACTCGCGAAGCGCATCGCGAGGCCGCCTACCACATGGCCAGCCGTCTCTATCGCCAGGGCAACGTCGGCTCAATCCGGCTGAAGTTCACGCTTTTTCGCGAGACCACCGATTCATCGGAACAGGTTCCCGGCATTGCCGATCTCACCGCCGAGGACGTGATGCTGGGTTTGTACGAAGGCTTCCGCCAGTTTCAGGCCGAGGTGCCGGCGTTTCACTTCATCCTTTCGCCGAGCTTTCGCAAAGAGGCTGGGTTCTACGATGCGACGCGTTACCCCAACAAGCGCGCCAGTTTCGATGATCAGGTGCGGCAGATCATCGAGCTGCTCAAGCATCATCCCGAGTTGCGCGACGTCGTCACCGAGGTCGATACCGTCGGCAACGAGCGCGGTTTCTATCGAAAGGCGCACTTCCAGGAGATGCGCGTCGGCTTCCGCAAGCTGCAGGCGTACGGTTTCCGCACGCGCAGCCATCATGGCGAGACCTGGAACACGCTGCGGCAGGGCATTCAGGCGGTCGATAACGCCATGAACATCTGGTACGTCGATGCCATCGAGCACGGTCTCTCCCTCGGCATCAATCCGAACTTCTACTTTCATCGCATGCTGCAGCGCGTGCTAAGCGCGAACCGCCGCGGCGAGCCGGTGGCGAACAGCTCGCGCGAACACGACGAGCTGCTGGACATGGACTGGCACGGCCGCGATCAGATCCGCGACAAGCTGCTGAACGGCCAGCCGCTGACGGACGAAGAGACCACGCTGGCGACGAAGACGAAGTTCCATCACGCGCGCGAGGTCGAGCACTACCAGCACGACGTCCTGAACCGCATGATCGACAAGCGCCTGACCCTGGTCTCGCTTCCGTCATCGAACAAGAAGCTGACCGGCGCGCTGTCCGACTACAAGGATCACCCGTTCTCGTGGTGGGAGAAAAAGGGATTGCGCCTCGGCGTCGGCACCGACAACGACGTCACGCTGAACACGAACTTCATCCGGGAGATGCTGATCCTGCTGCTGACCGATCCGCAGGAATTGAAGATCACCAAACTGCTGATCGTGACCACGGGCGAGTCGCGGCGATCGCATCTCAGCCATCTTCTCTGGCAGATGCGCAAGGCCAGCGAGGTCGAGTAAAAATACCTCTTGCCTCTGACGTTACGTGAGGTCCTATCTTGTCGCTCGTGCGCACGAACGACAGATTTCAGGAGGTTTTCATGACGCGCTCCAGCCTTTGGCGGGTGGGCGAGCTGGCGAAGCAGACCGGTGTTTCCGTTCGAACCTTGCATTGGTACGAGGAGATCGGGCTGCTGTCGCCGCCGCAACGCACCGAGGCGGGGCACCGGTTGTATGCGGCCGAAGACATCGGCCGCCTGCAGCAGATCCGGTCGCTGCGGCAACTCGGGTTCTCGCTCGACGAGATCCGCGAGTGTCTCGGCCAACGGAAGTTTTCACCGCAGCAGGTGATCGCTCTTCACCTCGGGCGCCTCGATGAAGAAATCGAGCTGCAGCAACGTCTGCGCGCCCGTCTGGAGTCGATCGCCGCGCGGTATGGCGCGGCGGAGAGTGTCTCCGCCGAAGAATTCATACAAGCAATCGAGGCAATGACCATGATGGAAAAATACTTCACCAAAGAACAACTGCAGGAGCTCGATCAGCGCAAAGGCGTCCTCGGCGCGGACGAGATCAAAGCCGTCGAGCAGGAGTGGCCGGAGCTGCTGGCCAAAGTCCGGACGGAAATGGACAACAACACCGATCCGGCCGACCCTCGCGTTCAGGCGCTGGCCAAACGCTGGATGGAGCTGCTCAAAGCCTTCAGTGGCGGCAATCGCGAGATCGAAAAGAGCGCCGCGACGATGTACCGCAACGAGCCGGGCGTGTCGCAGCAGTACGGCGTCGATCCGAAGATGTTCCCCTACATCCAGAAGGCGATCGACGCGGCGAAAGCGTCGTAGTGGTTAAGCAGTTGAGGCGGGTGCCGAAGTTGGGCACCCGCCTCCTTTTCTGAGCACAGACAAGAGTGTCTGTGCCACATTGCTCCTGCCGTTTGGGAAATCGCGCTGTCTGTGGCTAAAAAACCGGGACCGACAAGAGTGTCTGTGCCACATTGCTCCTGCCGTTTGGGAAATCGCGCTGTCTGTGGCTAAAAAACCGGGACCGATGTGGCACAGACACTCTTGTCTGTGCGAAGTTCACGCGGGCCTACGCCGCCGCGTTCGTGGCCTGATCCGACGTAATCCTTCCATCGTGGATCTCGACTACCCGGCTGGCGCGGCGCGCGAGTGCGGGGTCGTGGGTGATGATCACCAGCGTCCTTCCCTGCTGCCAGAGGTCGGTGAAGATGGACATGATGTCGCCGCCGGCGGAGGAGTCGAGGTTGCCGGTGGGCTCGTCGGCGAGGACGATGTCGGGTTCCATGGCCAGGGCTCGGGCGATGGCGACGCGTTGCATCTGGCCGCCGGAGAGCTCGGTGGGTTTGTGGTCGAGGCGGTCGCCGAGGCCGACGCGGTCGAGGAGTAGGGAGGCGCGCTCGTGGCGCTCGGCCGGTTTCACGCCGCCGAAGAGCATCGGCAGTTCGACGTTTTCGAGGGCGGTGATGTGCGGGAGGAGATTGAACGCCTGGAAGACGAAGCCGACGCGGCGGTTGCGGATCTCGGCCAGCTCGTCGCGGGTGACGCCGGAGACGGCCTGGCCGCCGATCTCGTAGATGCCGGACGTCGGCGTGTCGAGGCAGCCGACCAGATTCATCAGCGTCGACTTGCCGGAGCCGGAGGGGCCGACGATGGCCACCATCTCGCCTTTTTCGATCTCGAGGTTGATGCCTTTCAGCGCCTCGACTTTTACTTTGCCGGTGTCGTAGACCTTTCGGATGTCGTCCATCCGGATGATGAATTCGTTGTTGGTTGTCATGCGGTCTCCTATTCGTACCTTAGCGTCGACGCGGGATCGATGCGGGCGGCGCGGCGGGCGGGGAAGTAGCCGGCGGCGAGGCCGATCAGGCCGAGGATGAGCGAGGTGGCGATGCCGATCTGCGGCGAGAGCGTTGGGCGGCCGAGAAACGACAGCACGCGGTTGCTCTCGATGGGGATGAACATCGTCAGCGAAACGAGCAGCGTGGCGATGATGATGCCGAGCGCGCCACCGATGAAGGTGTAGACCAGCGCCTCCAGCACGAACGGCGCGATGATCCAGCGCTGTTTGGCGCCGAGGGCCATCTTCACGCCGATCTCGCGGGTGCGCTCCTTGACCACGGCGTACATGATGTTGGCCACGCCGACGCCGCCGATCAGCAGCGTCAGCGCGCCGACGATGCCGAGGAAGAGCTGGATGCCGATGGTGATGTTGCCGGTGGTCTTCGAGCTTCGGACCATGTCCCAGGTGGAGAGGGCGCGGTCGTCGGTGGGGTCGTAGCGGTACTTCGCGCCGAGAAGCTCGTTCACCTTCGCCAGCGCCGCTTTCATCTGTTCCGGCTGCTCGGTTTGAATGACCATCACGCTGAGTCGATCGCGCCCGTACTGGGCCTTGAACGTGGTGATGGGGATGACGGCGTGGTTTCCGTCGGGGCCGCCATAGACGCCCATCTGCGTTTTCTTCTGCATCACGCCGATGACGGTGTAGGGGGCGTTGTTGATCAGCAGCGTTTTTCCGACCGGCTTCTCGTCGCCGAAGATGTCTTTGGCCATCTCGTCGCCGAGAAAGATGACCCTGCGCCGCTGTACTTCATCCTCGATGCTCAGAAAGCGGCCGCCTGCCTGCGCGTAATGCTTGCGATCTTCGCCGAAGACGTAGTTCACGCCGAGGATGCGGCCGTTGACGGTTTTGCGTCCGTAGGTGATGGCGTTGCGTCCAGAGTTGAGCTCGCCGTGGACGGCTTTGAGCTCAGGCATCCGCTCGCGGATGAAATCGACGTCGTCGATGCGGAGGCGAATCGGGCGGCCCGGCGGCAGCCCTTTCCATGCCTTGGTCGTTTCGCTCGGCCACATCACGGCCAGGTTCTCGCCGGTGGCGCGGCGGTTCTTGTCGAGCTGCAGCTTGAGACCTTCGCCGAATGCCAGGAGAAGAAGGATGGCCACCGTTCCCCACGCGATCGAGGCGATCGTCAGGTAGGCGCGCTTCTTCTGCAGCCGCGATGAGGTGGCGAAGAGGTTGAAGATGACGTGGAGGTCGGTGTTCATAGCTTCATGGCTACCACGGGATCGAGTCTTGCTGCGTCTCTTGCGGGGAAGTAGCCGGCGATGAGGCCGACGATTCCGAGGGCGAGGCTGGTGAGAACGGCCACGAGCGGGGAGACGACCGGATCGCCGACGTACTCGCCGAGACCGAGTTTGGGGAAGAAGGCGCAGACGGTCAGCGAGATGGCGAAGCCGATGGCGCCGCCGAGGAAGGTGACCAGCATCGTCTCGATCAGGAACTGGCCGAGAATGTAGCGCTGCTTGGCGCCGAGGGCCATCTTGATGCCGATCTCGCGGGTGCGCTCCTCGACCACGACGTTCATGATGTTCGAGACGCCGATGCCGCCGACGACGAGCGTCAGCACGCCGATGATGCCGAGAAAGGCGTTGAAGGCCAGCATGAAGACGTCGAAGAATTTGAACTGCTCGGTGGTGTCCCACATCCCGAGCGCTTCTTTGTCGTTGGCGTCGAAGCGCAGGCGCTTTCCGAGCGCGGCGCTGAGGCGCTTCATGACCTGCTTCGTCTCCTCGGCATTGGCGGCCTGAAAGACGAAGTTGTCGACGTACTTGTTGCCGGTGAGGGCGCGAAACGTGGTCGAGGGGATGAACATCTTCTGGTCGTCGGGGCCGCTGTAGTTCGAGTCCTGATCTTTCTCCTGCAGGACGCCGACGACGAGGAAGGGCGACTGGTTGACGTTGATCATCTTTCCGACCGCGGGCGTGGTGCCGAAGATGTCCTTGGCTAGCCGGTTGCCGAGGAAGGCGGTTCGCCGCAGGTCGTTGAAGTCGACGGCGTCGATGAATCGTCCGCCGGTTTGCGGGATCAGATTGCGCATGGTTCCGAATTCCGGAACGACGCCGGAGGTGTCGACCGAAAGCGTTTTCGTTCCGTAGACGACCTTCATGTTGCTCGAGTATTCGCCGGAGATCGATCTCAACCCCTCCACGTTGCCGCGCAGCGTGGCCAGATCGTCTTCGCGAATGCGGATGCGCCGTCCCTTGCCGAGGCCTTCGTAGGGCACGGAGGTCAGCCCTGGCCAAGCGATGACGATGCGGTCGCCGAGGCCCGCGGTCGACTTGATCAGCTGCTTGTGCAGGCCGGTTCCGAAGGCGAGCATGAGGCTGATGGCGACGGTGCCCCAGACGATCCCGAAGATCGTCAGAAAGGTCCGCAGCTTCTCGGCTTTGAGATCGCGGGCGAGTTGTTTGAGGACGTCTTTCATTGCGGTCTCGGGGTCTTGTGGTTTCGGGGTCTCGCGGTGGCGGTGCGGCTTTCAACTCCGAGACCGCGCAACCGCGCTACGAAATCTCCTTCGGCGGCCGCTCCACGAGTTTCTGGCCTTTCGTCAGGCCCGAGACCACTTCGACGTTGAGGCCATCGGAGATGCCGGTTTTGATGTCGACTTTCTTTGGTGACTTCGGATCGGTGCCGGGGACTTCGACGGTCGCTTTCTTGCCGCCGTCGGCGAAGGTGACCAGGCGCTCGGGGATGACCAGGACGTCTTTCTTCTCGCGGATGATGACGTCGGCGTTGGCGGAGTAGCCGGCGCGGAGGGTGATCTTGCTCGGATCGAGCTCGACCTCGACGTCGAAAAGCGTCGCCCCCTCCTTCTGCTGCGCCTGCGGGGCGATGCGGGACACACGTCCGGTGACGACGTCGGTCGGCAGCGCGCCGACTTTGATGCGCGTGGTCATGCCGACGGAGAGTTTGCCTACATCGATCTCGTCGACCGTTCCTTTGAAGATCAGATCGCGCATGTCGGCGATCGTGGCCATCTCCGTTCCGGGCTGATAGGAGGTGAGAGGAACGATCGGGTCGCCGGGGTTGACCGTGCGGGTGAGAATGGTGCCGGCGGCCGGGGCGCGGATGATCGATTCGGTGCCGGAGACGGTGAGCCGGCCTTTGCGCGTGAGGTCGCGATTCTGTTCGGCTTTGGTCAGCGCGACGTGGGCGAGGTCGTACGATTCTTTCTTCGCCTCGACGTCGGATTTCGGCAGCACTCCCGATTTCGAGAGTTGCAGCGAGCGTTGGTAGTCGCCCTCGGCCTTCCGGAACGATGCCGCGGCCGATTCAACCTGGCGATCGACCTCGGTGACCTCCAGCGGCGTCGGGTCGGGGGCGATCTCGAACAGCGGATCGCCGGCCTTGACCGTGTCGCCGACCTGAACCAGCGCCCGCTTCACGATGCCGGAAATCTTCGATTTGACCGAGAACTTCTGCCGCGGCTGGATCTGGCCGACGGCGACTGCTTTTTCAACGATCGAGCCCTGGGTGACTTCGACCTGTTTGAGGCCGCCATCTCCCTTCTTGCCATTGCGCGTCCACGCGTAGAGACCGGCGCTGGCGCCGGCGAGCACGACCAGAATGAACAGCGTTTTCCATAGCTTCCGCATGCGGTTTCTCCGAGTTGCCCCAACTTGTACGAGGAATTTGACGCTTGGTTAACGTGAAAGTTGGTTCGGGCGGCGAAGCCGGTTTCATCGCCTGCGGTTTGACGGATTACACGCACAGGCATAGATTTACGGAACTCAACCGAGTCTGGCAGTCATCAGCAATCTTCCCTACAGAAGTGCGACCCAGGGCCGTAGCCCGTCAGGCGCCCGCCTGGCGGTTGTCGCTGCTCGCCGAAGGCGATGTCAGCAGAGGAGAGAGGAATCGTCATGGCCGATTTTTCAGTCGATATTACTTCCGAGGGTGGAACGACTTCGTTTCAGCCGGACCCGCTCAACGTTCCGGCCGGTTCGCTGGTCAGCTGGAACAACAAGACCAGCGTCAATCACGTGGTGAGCGCGCCGGCGCAGAGCGGGGCTGGCGCCGTGCCGGCGTTTCAGACGACCGACACCTTCCCGGGCCTCTCCACGACGCCGGAGTACTACATTCCGAGCGGCGCTCCCGCGGGAACGAACTATCCGTACACGCTCGATACCGGAGAGAGCGGGACGATCACCGTGGTCGGGGTGCAGGTCATTCCGGATATCTGATCCCAATCGCCTTCCAACCGTTTGTGAAACGGGCCGCGAGAAGCGGTCGAGGAGATTCGATGAACATGTTCGAGAACCAGAGACGACTCATTTCCGCAGCGGCCCTTTCGGGCGCGCTGATGCTTCTTCCCGCCATTGCGGCGCATGCCCAGGGCACGGGACCCGGCACCGGCACGGGCGGCGGCACGGGATCCGGCAAGCCCAAGGGCACCGGCAGAACCACCTCGTCGGTCGTCCAGTCGCAGGAACAGGTTGCCTGCCTTGGGCAGAAGGACCTTCTCAAGATTCCGGAGCTTTCGTCCAACGGCACCGGGCGCCTGCGCGGACGGATCACCGTAGTCAGCGAGAAGGACCGGATGACGTTTCGCAATCCGATCAGCGGCCAGCCTGGGATGACCGAGGCCTGCTGGCCGCAGTGGGTGCGCGCGTTCCGCAGCCCCGATGCCGACCCGCCTTACCCGCCGCTGACGGATCTCAACGAGCTGCAGGTCGGTCCGACGCTGCGCGCCCGCGTCGGCGACTTCATCGAGCTGACGTTCCTCAACAACATCAATCCGGCGGTGTTCGGTGCATCGAGCGACGGACCGACGAAAGTCGACGCCGGCGACACCGGAAACTGCGACAACACGTCCGCTCCGTATCCCGGCAACGTCAAAGGCCCGGATGGGAAACTGATCAGCGATTCGTTCCCGAACTGCTTTCACGGTTCGACCACGGCCAACCTTCATTTCCACGGAACGCACACGAATCCCAACACCACCGGCGACAACGTTTTCCTGGAGATCCTCTCCTCCAACCGGCTGGTCGGTGCTCCTCCGCTTGCTCCTCCCGATTTCACCAAATTCTTCGCCGATTGCGAGTTGAAGCTGGCGCCTCCGACTCCGGTCGAATGGCCGCGCAAGTGGACCGATCTCCCGCCGAGTTACACGGGCATTCAGTCGACGCCTCCGCCGGCCGGAAGTCAGAAGGCGCTGCTGATGGCGTTCGACAGCCTGCCGAGCACTCCCGCGGCGAACAAGCTCTGGCCAAAGAATCAGGCACAGCTCGATCTCGGCAACTGGCCGCAGTATTACCTCGGCTCGTATCCCTATTGCTTCAAACTGCCTGACTTCGACGCGGCCATGGCCGCGTCGCCGTCCGATCCGATGGCGTCGATGAATCATGGCGGCGCGGGCTCGGTAGAACGCGATGGTTCCGCCGCGAGCAACAGCCTTTCCGAGGCGCTGCCGACGCATCCGCTGAAGATGGGACAGTCGCCGGGAACCCACTGGTACCACGCGCACAAGCACGGCTCGACCGCCATCGACGTCAACAACGGCATGTCGGGCGCGTTCATCATCGAAGGCAAGTACGACGACGAGATCAACGAGAAGTACAAAGCCTACGGTCCTTACTTCACCCGCAAGGTCCCGGTCATGGTCATCAATCAGTTCGGCGTCTCGCCGAATCTCAAATCGCCCGGCGGGGCGGACCGTGGACCGGACTTCTCGGTGAACGGGCGCGTCAATCCGATCGTCACCATGCGCCCGGGTGAAGTGCAGATGTGGCGCATCGTCAACTCCTCCAGCCGGGCCGGCGTTCTTTTCTCGCCGTCGACGACGATCAGCGGCAAGCCGGTCACGTTCCAGTGGAGGCGCATCGCGCAGGACGGCGTGCAGTTCAACGATTACAACTACCAGCTGCCGGGGCATCAGAACTCGCCGTTCCTCCTGGCCGCCGGCAACCGCGCCGACCTGCTGGTCATGGCTCCGACCTGCCCGGCGCCGGCGACGACGTGTACTGCCGCCCTCCAGGTCCAGAACGAGGTCGATCCGGACAATCCATCCGTCGTGGTCAATCTGCTCACGGTGAAAGTGGCTGGGACTCCGTACAACCCGCCGATGCAGTTCATGGATCATGCGCCGTCGTTCCCGCCGTTCCTGAACGACATCACCGACGACGAGGTCAAGGGCTCGCAGACGATCTCATTCGAGACTGTGGCGCAGGTCGCTCCGCCCGCGCAGCCGGCCATTCACACGATCAACGGCAAGAAGTTCGACGGCGAAGTCGGCGTCAGCGTCCTGCTCAACAAGGTCGAGGAGTGGAAGATCACCAATGCCACGATCGGCATCTCGCATCCGTTCCACATCCATATCAATCCCTTCCAGATCACCGAGGTCTTCGATCCGAACGTGAACCTGCCGAGCGCCGCGGGCACCGGAACGATCGCCTTCACCTCAGGCTCCGCGACCGTCACCGGCACCGGCACGACCTTCACGACACAGCTCGCCGCCGGATACCCGATCACCGTGGGCGCGGTAACCGGAACGATCAAGTCGATCGAATCCAACACGTCGCTGACGCTCAGCGCGAACGCGACGGCGAGTGGAAGCGGCGCCTTCACCTACGTGGCGCCGAAGTACGTCACCACGCAGGCCGCGCTCCTTCAGCCCTCCCTGCAGTGCTACCTGAACCCCGACGCCGATCCTTCGACCTGGAAGCCCTGCAATCCCTCGGTGGTGCCGTCGTCGAAGAACCAGATCTGGTGGGACGTTTTCCCGATTCCTTCGGGGATCAACGGCACCAAGGCTGACGGAAAGACGATCATCATCCCCGGCTACTTCAAGATGCGCAGCCGCTTCGTCGACTACCCCGGCTACTTCGTCATCCATTGCCACATCCTGGCGCATGAGGATCGCGGCATGATGACGGTGGTCGAAGTCACGCCGCTGCTGCCTCCGTTCTCGCATCACTGATTCGATGACGCCCCGGTGAGCTTGCTCACCGGGGCGTTTTGATACCCTTCCCTGGTGAACCTCTTTCAGGTCGACGACTCCGGGTTGCTCTTCATCTCTCCCGCGATCACCGATTGGGCGGACGTCGCTGCACAAGGCATCGACGTGGTGATCGACCTCGAAGGCGGTCTGGACGAGTGCATCCCCACGGCTCCGGAGTCGTGCCTGTACGTCTACTTCCCGATCTACGACGAGGAGCTTCCGAATCTCGCCCGCCTCGAGGCGGTGTCACTCCTCGGCGCGCATCTGGTCCGGAATGGTCACCGCGTTCTCTCACACTGCGGGATGGGGTTCAACCGTTCCGCGCTGATCGCCAGTCTCATTCTTCACAAACTGGGGATGGACGGGCCGGCCATCGTCGAGCGGTTGCGCGCGCGGCGGCCGGGAGCGCTTTTCAACGAGGTCTTTGCGAATCACGTGAGCTCGCTTTCCGCCGGCGATTTGTGAGGAACGTTCAAGATCCGGAGACGTCCAATCCTCATGTCCCTATCGACCCGTCTGACGACCCTTCTCGTGGCACTGCTCTTCGCCTTCCCGGCACTTCCCCAGTCGCGGCCTCGATCGGGTCCCGGGACCGGCGATCCATACGAAAGCCTCGTTCCCTGGCGCTTCATGGAGAAGGGAAGCGCGTTCGTGAATGCGCCGCTCGTTCTCTATTGGCTCCCGGCGTCGGCGCAGGAGACGGAGGTCTCGCCGCTGTTGACGTCGCGGGAACTGGTGCAGGCCACCGATCGCTGCATCAGTTTCGCGGTGGTTCTTCCCGCGGACGCGGCGATGATCGAAAAGCTCGGCGAGACCGGAAAGCTGCCGGCGATCGTTCTTGCCGATGCGAAAGGCAGTGTCCTTGGGCGCGTCGAAGGTTCCCGCGGCCGTATCGCCGCACCGCCGGTCGAGAAGATCGTCCGCGACGAACTGAACAAACGCGGCGAGACGATGTACGCCCGGATGACCGAGGCCAAGAAGCGCGCGGCGAGCGGCGACAAGGAGGGAGCCATCGATCTCTACCGCAAGCTGTGGGACGAGCGCTGCCTCTTCCCGCTCGCCGGCCGCGAGGCGCAAACCGCGCTGAAGGGGCTCGGCGTGGTCGTTGTCGAGCCGCCCCCGCAAATCATGATCGATCCGAATCTTCCGGTGCCCGGAACCGCGCCGGCGAAACCGAAGCCGCCGGACAGTCATTGATTGCTCAGCGAGCCACCGACTCCAGAAACTCGCGGAACGGCTTCTCCCACACCGCCGCCCATGTGTGTGTCGAGTGGCCGTGCGTGGCCTCGCTCACCGGAAGGAGCAAATAGCGGCCGCGCTTCACGCGCTTGATGGCGGGCTCCATGATGCCCAGCTCCGGCGGATTGATGAAATCGTCCGCGGAATTGATGGCCAGCAGAGGCGCGGTGATGCGCTCGAGCTGCGCCGAAGGGTCGTAGTTGCGCGACGACTCGATGGCGTAGAGGAGATCGTCGCCGTCGGTTGTGGGAACGCGCGTTTTCATCTGCTCGCCGATCCAGCGATCGGCATCATCACGCGTCGGCGCCGATTTCTGCCATTGCAGTGGCGCACTGCCGGCGAGCAGAAGGATCTGCACGGCGGCGTTGACGTCGTTGCGCTGCAGGTCGTCGATCATCATCTTGCGCCAGATGCGATTGCGCCCTGCGATCTGTGCCGGCGCGCTTGCCAGCGGCACGAGCGCATCTGCGGCATCCGGCCAGCGCTCGCCCCACATCCAGGTGTGCATCCCGCCCATCGACGTGCCCATCACCAGATGGAGACGATCGACACCCAACCCATCGGCGAGCAGCCTGTGCTGCAGCTCGATCATGTCGTCGTAGTCGTAATGCGGAAACTTCGTTCGCAACCCATCGCTCGGTTTGCTCGACTTCCCATGTCCGATGTTGTCGGGAATGACGATGAAGTAGCGGCTGGCATCGAGCGCTCCGCCCGGCGCGAAGAGCACGCCGGCAAAGCGGTCGTTGAGAAACTGCTGCAACGACCCGCCGGTGCCGTGCAGCACGAGCACGGCATTCGTCCCACGCTCGGTCTTCTTCAGCGTCCCGATCGTGGCGTAGTGAATCCGCGTCTCCGGCAACACCTCGCCGCTGTGAAAGTGAAAGTCCTTGACGACGAAGTCAGCCTCGACGGGCTTCGCCGTCTGCGCGCTCGCGGCGACGGCGAGGAAGAGGAAAACGAGGATTAGGAGGTGGCGCATGGACGGATGTTAGCCGAAGACTTCGGCGAGCTCGCCGCGACGCACCGTCTGTAGCACTTGCAGGATGCGAGGAACCAGAGGCTTCAAATCCTGCATTCGGTTTCGTACGCCGGTAAGAAGCACCACCGCAATGCCGATCGTGGCGAGATTCTGCTGATGACGCAGCGCCTTGTCGGCGGTGACCATAACCTCAAAGCCTGCATCGACGGCAGCGCGCAGCAGGACGCCGTTTCGAAGTCCCAGCCAGCGTTGCGCACGAACCGTCCGGACCTCATGGCCGGTGAGCTCAGCGGCGAACGCGATTGGAAGCGACTCGTCAATTAATACGCGCACCGCCAACCGACTCTTTCGCGAGCTCCAGTGCCGCGACGGCCTGCTCGCGGCTTACTGACGGGAACTGCTCGAGGAACTCGTCCAGCGAATCGCCGGCCTCGAGGTAGTCGAAGAGGTTGTACAGAGGAACCCGCGTGCCGACGAATACCAGCTCGCCGCCCATGATCTCGGGATCGCTGTGAACGATTGCTTCTTTCGTTTTCACGCCGGAATCTTACGTCAAACCCTCCGAAGCGCTCGCGCGGCCAGTTTCTTCGATCGCTCGATCTTCTGCTCCTGGCTTCCTCCTCCGCCGACGCTGATGCGGAGGATGGTGTCGCCTTTGAGGACGTAGAGGGCGCCGGCGACGCGGTTGCCGCTCCAGACGGCGGCGTCGCCGATGCCGCGCACTTTGCGCGCGGAGTTCTCTCGCTCCTCCTCGGCCTCACGCGAGGGAGGTGCCGTCTTCATGGCCGTGGCGCGGTCGCGATCTTTGTCGTCATCGTCGTCCTTTGCCTCGCGGGCGTTGGCGAAGTGGTTGCGCCAGAAGGCGGCGGTCTTGCCGCGCATCACGTCGAGGCTGATCGAGTTGGTGAACGACGGGAGGACGTAGAAGCACTGCGACACGCGAAGGCCGCTCTCGTTGGACTCGGTCAGCTTGACCGACTTGAGCGCTTCGCCCTGCACGCGAGCGATGTCGCGATCCGTGAGCAGCTGGCAGGCGTTAGGGAACCGCGGCGCGGCCGCGGTTCCCATCACGAAGAGGACGGCTGTCAACATCGGGATCATCGAGCCACGTACGGCGTGGTCGCCGTCCAGATGCTGACCGGACCCGCGCTGAGATTGATGGTTTTGACGATGTAGACGCCGCCATGCGTCAGCGGCTGATTGAGCACGGCCACGCCGTTGACGGAATCAGCCGTGGCCAGCGAGAGGCCGGTGGCATCGGCCACGGCGACGCGAATGAGCATCCCCGCCGGCGCCGCGGCGACGATGGAGATCCCTTGAGCGTTGGCCGGCAGCGTGATCTGCGAGATCAGATCCTGGCCGAGGGAGAGATTCGAAGAGTTGGTCGTCGTCATGCCCGGACCGCTGGCCGGTTGCGCGTTCGACGACGAGCTTTCCAGCGAGAAGCTGTCGAGGTAGGTGACTCCGTTGCCGCGGATTTCGAGCGTGTGCGATCCCGGCTGCAGCGGACCGTACTTCTGGCTGAAGACGAATTGCGGATTCTGCATCGTGCCGACCGGGCCAAGGAAGTTGATCGTCCCTTGCGAGACGCCGTCGAGGAAGATTTCGGCCGTCCCGCCCTTCGTGCTCTTCGCGTAGTTGTAGGTGATCGAGCCGAACTGATTCGGCGGCACGGTGAAGGCCAGGCTCGCCTTCGGCTTGCCGCTGGCGAAGCGGAAGTGTCCGGCGCTGGCGTTGCCGTCCTGCAGCAGGTGCCAGCCGTTGGAGTAGGCGATGCGCGCGTCGTCGTCTTCGATCGTCGTCACCGAGGGCGGCGCGCAGAAGTTGTTGCCGACCATCAGATAGGTGCTGGTGGTTCCGGCGGTATCGATCGCCGAGCGGCTCGAGGTGACCAGGCTCCCGGTGGTGACGAACGTGCGGGCCAGCAGGCCGCCGATGACGTCGCCAGCGACGGCATTGCCGATTTTCGACGTCGAGAGAACGAGCCGGATCGTGCCGTCCGCGAGATACGTCGATTCGGCATCGCACGAGCCGAGAAGGTGCGGCTGGCCGACCGCGGTGACGACGGCGCTGGTCAGATCGATCGTGCCGTACTGGAAGGCCACCACGCCGGTCGGGTCGGTGTTCATTTCGACGTAGTACGAGCCGCTGTCAGTGGTCGGGAAGTTCCAGAGGATGCGCCATTCGGTGCCGGGCGGAACGCTGGCCAGCGAGGCAACCTTCATCGTGAAGACGAGCTTCTGCGAGCCGTCGGGGTAGAACGGCTCGGCGATCGACACCGACTGGATGTCGAGCGCCGGATTCAGGGCCGCCGTACTGTCGCCGGTCGGGTCGGTGATCATGGTGACGCCCGGCAGTGCGCAGGAACTGCCGTTCCCGGTGGAGCTGACGGCGTTGCTGCCGCACGAGGAACCGGCGGCGTTCGTGGCGCTAACCGAATAGCTGTAGGTTCGCGACGGATCGGCCGTCGGATCGGTGTAGGAAGTGGAAGTCGTCGTTCCGATGGGTGTGCCGTCGCGAAGAATCGAGTACTTCGTGATCGGCGAGCCGCCGTTGTTGCCTTGCGACCAGGTCAGCCTGGCCAGCGATCCATTGCGCGTGACGGTGAGTGTTGGCGCGGATGGGGCGGTCGGCTCGGCAGGATCGAATTCGGCGAACATCCGCCGGCCGCCGGTCTGCCGCAGGATCGAGGCCACTGCGGAGTACGAATTGCCGCGCGCGGTATCGGGCGCCTGGATGCAGGAATCGATGCAGCCGTCGGCGAACGCGATGAGCATGCGGCCCTGTTTGTCGAGGGTCATGTCGTTGAAATCGAGAAGATTGCGCGAGATCTCGGCGCCGCCGCTGAGCCAGATCGGTCCGCGCTGCACCGGATCGTTCGGGGTGGCGTTGACCAGATGCCACGTCGAGCCGCCGTCGTAGGTGGCGGCCACGTACATGTTCCAGACGCCGGGATACGTACGCGCGTCGAGCGCGCCGATGCTCTTCGACCCGAGGAAGGCGAAAGCGGCGCGGTTGTCATCGCCGGCCACGACTTCGGAGAAAACGGCGTTCTTGATGTCGGCCGAGGCGCCGACGTCCTTCACGTCGTGCCACGTCTGCCCGTGATCGTCGGAGATGGCGATGACCGGCGAGTTGTTGTTGTCGGCGAAGCCGAAGTAGACGCGCCCGTTCTTCGAAATGCTGACCGAGGGATCGCTTCCCGCCGGCAGGCTGTTCGGAACCGTGCGCACGTTCCAGGTGATGCCGTTGTCTTCGGAGACGACCACGCCCTGCTTGCCGCCGCAGTCCTTGTTGGGCACGTAGGCGACGCCGTCGGGGCCGACTTTGATGTGGCCGTGCAGGCCGCCGCACTGCGAGGTGTAGATCGGAACGGCTGGGCCGTAGGTCAGGCCGCCGTCGAGCGAGAGGGCGCAGTTGGCCAGCGCCGTGTCCTGCGCGCAGTAGTAGACGGCGTTCGGATAGAACGCGCCGGCGAGCAGCGGCGCATGGAACGGTCCGCCGCCGAGTGTCTGGTGGTCGATGCCCGAGGCGATGCCGGCGCCGTGAGACGGCAGCCAGAGATCGCCGTCGTTGTCGGTAATGGCGGAGAGGCTCTCGGTGCTGGCCAGGACGAGTTGCGAGACGATGGTCCGGCCGACTTTCGAGTCGGTCCAGAGGATCGGATCGAAGCTCTCCGTGCCGGTGATCGGCGACTGTTTGGCGACCCAGGCCGACGTTGGACTGGTCGGGCAGGAGTCGTCGAACGTAACGCGGAACGTGGTGACGAACGACTGGAAGAGGGCGTTGCCGGTGATCCAGTTCGCGCCGATGGACGGCTCGCCTGCGTCGATGCCGAGTCCCGAGGCGAGTTGCGCGGCGGATGGCGTGAAGAGACTGAAACGCGGCGGCAGGCCGGTTGCCGGCGTCGCCGGCGGGAAGGGCGTGCGTTGAATCGTGGTGAAGGTGAAGCTCGACGGCGTCGTGGTCGAGTTGTAGAGCGCGGTGAGCGCGTGGCCGGAGTCGACGAACTGCGGGACCACCTGAATCAGGAGCGTGCTGCTGACGCTTCCGTTCACCGGGACCAGGCTCTCGATCAGCGTCGGCGTCGGACCGATTCCGGTCAGCGGGACGATGGCGCGGCCGATGAGCCGCTGCGGCTGGGCGCGGTCGGCGGCGTAGTCAGGATCGGCGAAGACGCTCACCTCGATGGCGCCGCCGATGGCGATCGTCTCCGGATTCGCCGTCAACCAGTACCACTTGAGGTCGAGCGTGCCGGCGATGTTGCCGGAGTACGGGCCGGACCAGTAGATCGCCAGCGGGTTGCCGACGTAGTCCGCGTTGGCGACGGACGGAGGGCCGGTCTGGATCACCGGCGCGGTGCCGGTGGGCGGGCTGGTGTCGAAGGTCGCCGTGCCGATCGTGCCGCTGGCGATGTCGTTGGCGACCTTGTTGGCCTGATCGGCCGGGTCGCCTTTGAAGTAGTAGGTGGTTTGGGCGAGGAGTGCAGTGGAGAGGAAGAAAGCGGCGAGGACGACCAGAACCAGGCGAGCGCGATTCGGCATGAACAACTCTCCAATCCGTCGATTATTTGCATGAATTGGTAGTAGTGCTACCAACTTAGGGCAAGCGCAATGCTATTTTCGCGCCTACTTCTGCCAGACGGTCGGGGTTATCGAAAAAAAAGCCCGCCGGAAACCGGCGGGCCTGCTGAGCTTCGATCGACGGCCGATTACTTGTTCATGTCCTGGCCGGCTTCGAGTTTCTTGATGGCAGCCTCGATGTTCTTGCGGTTGCCTTCATCCGGCGCCTGCGCCAGCGCTGCCTTGGCCGCTTTCAGCGCCTCGGGATAGCGGCCGACCGCGGAGTAGCCGCGTGCGAGGCCAAAGTTGACCGGCCAGACTCCCGGGTTGCGCTTGGCGTTCAGCTCGAAGACTTTCAGCGCTTCCTCGTTCTTGCCCGTCGCCATGAGCTGGCGCGCGTAGCCGTGAAGGTCGAAGGGGGACGCGCTGGGATGATTGAGCGCTTCTTCACGTGTCTTCGCTGCCTCGGCGGTCTTGCCATTCGCTTGCTGCACGTCGGCGAGCGTGATCAGGTTGGTGAAGTTCTTCCGGCCGATGCCTCCGCCGCCGCTGACCGCGGTCTGAGCCCACACCAACGCGTCGGCGAAATGCTTGTTGTCATACGCGTAGCGCGCGGCCTGCTCCCACGACGAGTCGTTGAAGCCGGGCGAGGTGCGCAGCTCGTTGCGCAGGTTGGCGATGTAGAGATCGACGGCGTTCGGAACGGTGATGTCGATCGGCACCGCCAGCTCTTCCCACTTCATGGCCACGGTGGCGTGGTCGTCTTTCCGTTCGGTGAAGTCGAAGGTGAGCACTTCGCGATACTCGGCCTTCTCCGGTTTGGCTTTCACGCGGAGCACGTCCTCGGCGGGGTCGTAGAAGAAGCTGCCCCAGGATGTGTGGTTCTTCGAAAAGATCCAGGTCCATTCGTCCTGCTGCGGGATGGCGAAGAGGGCGTACGTTCCGGCCGGCAGCGGGGAGCCGTTAACGACGATGTCGTGCGAGGTCGTGAAGACGGTGTTCTCGTTCGCGCCGACGCGCCACGGGCACTCTTTGCAGGTGCCGAATCCGAGGTTGTTGAGGCCCCACGGGACCAGCCCTCCCCAGATTTTTCCGCGGCGATCGACGCCCTGCGGGCTGTGAACGTGCGGGCTGCTGTAGTCGATCGAGATTTTGACGAGGCCGATTTGCTGGGTGACGCCGGCCCGTTCGTTACCGCCCGAGGGAGGTGTGGTGATTTGTGCTGTCGCGCCGAGGGCTGTCAGCGCCACAGCCGCGGCTGCGAGGAAGTGTTTCATTGTCCGCTCCTTTCGAATGCGCCAATGTACGCACCCCCTCGCCTCCGGTTCGTCAGCGAATGGTGAACATCACCAGAGCTTTTCCCACCACTTTTTCTCGGGCGGCGTCACGACAGCGACATTGAGGTGCATCTTCCTGCGCATCTCTTCGAGGTTCCAACCCGTCAGCTCGGCGACGTTCTCCGCCTCATGCTCCTGACGTTTGCGAAGCTCGCGGCGATAGCCGGTGGCGGCGTCGCAGTTGCCGGGATTGGCAGGATTGTGGAGGACGTAGCGCGCCTGAAACTGGCGCTGGTCCCCCGTCTGCTGAAAAACGAGATCCTCGGGGAAGTGCGCACGGTCGTAGCGGACGTGAAGACGGGTGAGGAAGACGTTGCTGCCGGCATCGAGCCAGAAGACGCCGAGCTTCTTCAACTCGTCATTCGAGAGCGGCTCCGACGCGCAGGGATCGCACCAGCTCATGTTCCAGGCGTATTCGAGAAAGACCGCGCTCATCTCCTCGCGCTTGACCTGTTGCGAGAAGAGCGCTTTGTAGAACGGCGCGAAGTCTTTGCGAACGAAGAGGGGGACGTCGACGTCGCTCGGCAGCTTCACCGTCCGGTAGTTGGTGGTCTCGACGCGGCCGTTAATGGTGATGACGTAGACGAACAGCTCCTGCGCGCCGTCGGCGTTCACCGTGCCGAGGCGGATCGGCAGCATGAACTTGGGGGACTCGTAGGCCACCTGCAGCGGGCGGAGATAGTTGAACCCGAGCCGGGCCTGCTCGCCGAGGTTCACCTTCGCCACGAAGAAGTGCATGTTCTGGCGGATGTAGCTGCCCAGCACGTGAGCCGCGCCTTGCGGCATGGTGTAGCCGTTCTCGGTGAGCCACGTGACCAGGCCGCTGCTCTGCGTGGCGGAGAGGATGAGGATGTCGTACTCGCCGACGGTGTACTTCGCTTCGATCCTCACGCCGAGACTGTCTTCCCGTTTGCGCGATCTCGAGACCGTGATCGACTCGGCCGCGGCGGCGTTCTTCATGACCATCGGAGGAGGCGGCGGGGCGCACGGATCGGGATCGAAGTATTCGACCAGGCGCGGCGACGAGTAGGCATCGAGGTGATCGATCAATGCTTTCTCGGCGACGTGGATCTGTCCGCGCTCGATCTTCGTCGGCACGGGAATGACCATGGCGAAGTCGCGCACGTGGCCCTGAAAGTCGTTGGCCATGGTCATGACGGTCTTGTCCTGATCGCGGACGATGACCACCTGCGAGGCGTGGTTGAAGAGTTTGGTGTTCCCCTTGGCGACGAAGAAGCCGCAGAACGCGTGCGCCTGCGTCGCCGCGAAGAACGTGAGGATGAGGATGAAGGTGCGTTTGGTCATGAGCGTCTCCTTTATGCGGTCGCGAGGTCTCGCGGTTTCGAGGTTGCGCGGGTGGGTGGGGCTGCGAGACCGCGTAACCGCGAGACCTCGCGACCCCATTGGTAGCGCGCCGCCGGCAGCAGCACGTCGATGATCGGGACAAGCAGCGCGCCCGCGGCGAGCGACCAGAGAATCCCGTTGGTGCGGAAGAGGCGGTAGTTGATGTACCAGCCGCCGATGGCGACCAGCGATGCGAAGAGGATCCGACCGGCGCGCGAGTCGGGCGTGGTCTTCGGATCGGAGATCATGAAGAAGGTGAAGAGCAGCAGCGCGCCGCTCTCGAGCCGGTGAAACGGAATCGTCAGCGGCTCGCCGGCCCAGAGCGAGCGGCCGATCACCAGCGCGCTCCAGGCGATGATGAAGGCGTAGGTGACATCGCTGCGCGCCGCGCGATTGACCACGAGTACGCCGATGCAGGCGATGAGGAATCCGAAGAAGGCGACGTTGCCCCACTGCCCGGGCGAGACCCAGACATGCTTCGACACCAACATCAGCACGACGATGGCGATGTTGGTGGGGTTGAAGATGTGCTTCCCGCGAATGCGGATGACGAACTTGCTGGCGACAGCGATGACCGCGCCGGCGAGCAGCAGCATCAGCGATTCACTTCGCAGCAGAAGTGAGAGCGACAAGCCGGAGATGGCCGCGCTGCGCGGATCGAAGGGCACGCCTTTGATCCGTCCGCAAATCGCCTGCGTGGCGATGGCGGTTCCGACGAGCAGCGCGGAGCGGGCGAGAGTGATGTCGAATCCGAGCGCGAAGATGCCGTAGATCAGTAGAAGCGACAGCGCGCCGATCTGGTAGAGCCGCGGGTCGAAGCGTTTCATGACGCATTGGATGCGCGGGGTTGTGGAAAGGAAACCTTTAACCACAGAGGCGCAGAGGACGCAGAGAAAACCTCTGTGATCTCTGCGTCTCTGTGGTTGATTTTTTTAGAGCAGCGAAGGAGCTTCGATCCGCTCGCCCTCCGCGAACCGCGACGGTCGCAGCGAATGGATGTCGATCGATGTCTGTCCGTCGACGATCAGCTCGGCGATGATGTGGCCGATCGCGGGTGCGTGCATGACGCCGTGGCCGGAACAGCCGTTGGCGAGATAGAGATTCGAAATCGCCGGCGCGCGTCCGAGGATGGCGTGGTGATCGGGAGACATCTCGTAGAGGCCGGCCCAGCAGGCAGAAGGGTCGATGGGAATGTCGCGCACGATCGGCACCCGCGCGTTGGCGAAGGCGAGCACCCGCGGCAGCCAGCCCTCGGCATCGAATGAGATGTCGTAGTTCGACGGCGGCGAGTCGGGCCAGAGCAGCAGCACACGGCGATCGCGGACGCGGAAGTGAAAGCCATCGTCGGCCCAGACGGTCATCGGCATCGTGTCTGACAGCACATCCGTCTCGACCGTCACCGCAACCTGGCGGCGCAGCGGAGCGACGGGCAGATCGATGCCGAGCGTCGACGCCCACGCGCCGGCGGCGTTGATGAACACATCGCCATGGACGTCGCCGCGCGATGTCTCCAGCGCCACGATGCGATCGTTCTCGATGCGCATGCCGCGCACGGTCACGCTGAAATCGAATCGAACGCCGTTGCGCTGCGCCGACGCGGCATACCCATTGAGAATCTTCATCGCCCGGATGAAGCCATCGGTCGGGCAGTACGTGCCGCCAACGATGGCATCATCGTCGACTGCTGGATTGATCGCGCGCACTTCCTCCGCGTCGATCACACGCGCCTCGGCGAGCCCGCATGCGTGCTGCAACTCGTTCGCGGCTTGCAGTTGCGCCATGGCCTGCTCGCTGCGAGCGATGAAGAGATAGCCGTAGGGTCGATAGCCCGAATCGACGCCGATCTCCTCTTCGAAACGCCGCAGTTTCTCGCGCGACAGCAGCGACAGTGCGATGTCGGCCGGCGTGGCGAACTGCGCGCGGAATCCGCCGGTGGCGCGGGGTGTGCTGCCCGCGCCGAGCTCATCGCCGCGGTCGATCACGATCACATCGCGAATCCCGCGCGCGCTGAGGTGCCAGGCGATGCTGGCGCCGATGACGCCGGCTCCGATGATGATGACCGAGGGCATGGAAGCCGCAGATTATCGCCCGAGACCGTTCGACAAACGGCCTCCTGTCCTTCAAACTGTCAATTCCCAGCAAGAGAGAGGTCCGGTGCTTCACATTCTCGACACAACCCGCTACGGCATGTCGCCGTTTGCGGTGCCAACGCTTGCGACGGCGGCGCTGATCTTCGTCTTCGGCGCGAGCGTCCTCGTGCGCCGCGCGTCGCGTGTGGCCGGCGCTTTTTTCGCCATCGCGGTCGCGGCCTCGGTGTGGCTGGTGGCGTTCACCTTCATGTATTGCGCGAAGGACGCGGTCACGGCCCTCTTCTGGTCGCGCATGGCCTACTTCGGCGTGCCGTTTCTGGCGCCGTCGATCTATCACTTCACCGCGGAGATGTTGCGCATCGCCAAGGAACGGCGCGGCGCGATCCTCGGCGGATGGATCGCAGCAGCCGTTTTTTCCGTGCTCGCCGTGACCGGCGTGCTCGTCGAACGCGTGGAGCTTTTCTGGTGGGGCTATTACCCGCGCTACAGCGCCCTCGTCGCGCCGCCGTTCCTTCTGTTTTTCTTCGGCTATCTGATCATTGCGCTGATCGAGTTTCTTCGCGCCTACCCCAAGTCGCGCGGCGTCGAGAAGAAGCGCATCCGCCTTCTGCTCATCGCCTTCGCCGTGGCCTACCTCGGCTGCGTCGATTACCTGCCGAAGTTCGGAATCGCCGTTTATCCGTTCGGCTACGCGGCGCTGCTCGGCTTCGTGGTCATCGTGGCCATCGCCTTCCGCATGTACGACCTCGTCGCCATCACGCCATCGCTGGCGGCGCGGGAGATCATCGGCACGATGGCGGACGTTCTCTTCGTCTGCGATCGCGACGGCCGCATCGAGTTTGCCAACGCCGCGGCGGAGCGCATCCTCGGCTATTCGGCCGACAGCCTCGTAGGCCGGCAGTTCGAAGAGCTGCTGGAGATGGGTGAAAACGATCCCTTTTCGGAGTCGTTCCGCCGCCGCAGCATCCGCAACATCGAGCGGCGCTTCGCAGGAAACGATGGACTCCGCGTCGATCTGATGATGTCGCTCGCTCCGGTCGTTCATCACGGCGAGCCGGCGGGCGTGGTCATCCTTGGCCGCGACATGCGCGAACAGAAAGATGCGGAGCGCGAGGTGCGGCGGGCGGTCACGCTTCTCGAATCGACACTCGACTCCACCGCCGACGGCATCCTCGTCATCGGCGATGGTGGCCGCGTGCTGACGTACAACCAGCGCTTCGTCGAGATGTGGCGTATCCCGGTGGATCTACTCGACGCGCGAGACGACGACGGCCTGATCCGGCACGTTCTCGATCAGCTTGTCGATCCGGAGCATTTCATCCGCACGGTGCAAAGCCTTTACGCCCAACCGGAGGCGGAGAGTTTCGAGTTGCTCGAGTTCCGAGACGGCCGCCGTTTCGAGCGCTACTCGATTGGACGGGCGGTCGAAGGCATCGCCAACATCCGCGTCTGGAGCTTCCGCGACGTCACCGCGCGTTTTGCCGCCGAGGCCGCGTTGCGCGAATCGGAACTGCGCTATCGCCTGCTGTTCGAACAGAACGCCGCCGGCGTCTGTGTAACCCAAGTCTCCGGCCTGATCATCGACTGCAATCTGACCTTCGCCTCGATGCTGGGATATTCGCGCTCGGAATTGATCGGCAGCCAGGCTGGCGCGTTCTACGCGCGGCCGGCGCAGCGGACGGATCTCCTCTCGCTGCTGGACGATTCGCGGACGCTCAACAGCGTCGAGCTCGAGCTGCGGAAGAAAGACGGCCAGGCGATCTGGGGACTCATGAATCTGACCATGGTCGGCGATCGCATTCACACCACCGTCGTCGACATCAGCGATCGAAAGCGCGCCGAGGAACAGATCGAGTTTCACGCCTACCACGACGTGCTGACGCACCTGCCGAATCGCAAGCTGTTCACCGACCGGCTCACGCAGAGCATTTCGCGGGCGCGCCGTGCGAACAAGCCGCTGGCGGTGATGTTCGTCGACCTCGATCATTTCAAGTCGATCAACGACACGCTCGGTCACGAGGCCGGCGACGAGCTTCTGCTGGAGATGGCCGTACGCCTTCGCGCCAATGTGCGCGACGACGACACGGTGGCCCGGCTCGGCGGCGACGAGTTCACCATCATCCTGTCCGAGCTACGGCATCCGGAGGATGCGGTCAGCGTCGCGGAGAAAATCATCAAGGCGGTCGAACAGCCGCTCACGATCTCCGGAACGTCGATCGAGGTCTCCGCAAGCATCGGCATCGCTCTCTTTCCCGAAGATGGTTCCGATGCCGAGTCGCTCCTGCGCAATGCCGACAGCGCGATGTACCGCGCCAAGGAGGCCGGCCGCAATACGTATCAGCTCTGCACCGACGACATGAAACGCCGCGCGGTCGAGCGGCTGTCGCTCGAGACGCGCATGCGCCGCGCCATCAACGAGGGGCAACTCGTTCTTCATTACCAGCCGCAGGTCAGTCTGACCACCGGCGCGGTCATCGGCGTCGAAGCGCTGGTGCGCTGGAACGATCCGGAGCGCGGGCTGGTGCATCCTTCCGCCTTCATTCCGATGGCCGAGGAGAGCCGGCTCATTCTGCCCCTCGGCGAGTGGGTTCTCCACACAGCATGCATGCAGATGCGCGCCTGGCTCGATGCCGGTCTCGAGATTCCTCTGATGGCCGTCAATATCTCGCTGCGGCAGTTCCAGCAATACGACATCGTTCAAAGCGTCCGCCGCGTTCTCGCCGAAACCGGCCTCGATGCCGGCGCGCTGGAGCTGGAGATCACCGAGACGGCGGCGATGCAGAATGCCGAGACCACGGTCGAGGTGCTGCAGGCGCTGCGCGAGCTGGGCGTCTCCATCGCCATCGACGACTTCGGCACCGGCTATTCATCGCTCAACTATCTGAAGCGCTTCCCGATCACGGCGGTGAAGATCGATAGCGCGTTCATCCGCGATCTGGGCACGAGCGACGGCGATGCGGCCATCGTCTCCGCCGTCGTCGGAATCGCCCGCGCCCTGAAGCTGCGCGTGATCGCCGAAGGTGTCGAGACCGAGGAGCAGCTCTCGTTCCTCCGCCGCCGTAGTTGCGACGCCGCGCAGGGCTACCTGTTCAGCCGTCCGGTTTCCGCCGCCGTCTTGCCGGAGCGGCTGGCCGAGCATCGTTTCGATGGGCGCGCGATGCGGCTACACATGTAGCGCTGCTTCGGTCTCTTCGTGCAGCACCGGATACTTTCCGGTGAAGCACGCGGTGCAGTAGAGCCGCCGCGGGTCGTCGTCGTTGCGCACGGCTGCCAGCATCCCCTCCTCGGAAAGGTAGCCGAGCGAATCGGCCTCGATGAAGACGCGGATGTCATCGACCGACTGCGCGCTGGCGATGAGATCGCGCCGCTGCGGCGTGTCGATGCCGTAGTAGCACGGCCCGGTCGTCGGCGGCGAGGAGATGCGCATGTGCACTTCCCGCGCGCCGAAGTCTTTCAGCATCCGCACGATTTTCTTCGACGTCGTGCCGCGAACGATGGAGTCGTCGATCAGGACGATGCGCTTTCCGGCGACGATCTCGCGCACGGGATTCAGCTTCACCTTGACGCCGAAGCTGCGGATCGATTGCTTCGGCTCGATGAAGGTCCGACCGACGTAGTGGTTGCGCACCAGCCCGAATTCGAACGGGATGCCCGATTCGTGTGCATACCCGAGCGCGGCGAAGACGCCCGAGTCGGGGACGGGGATGACGACGTCGGCATCGACCGGATGCTCCTTCGCCAGCTGCGCGCCGAACCGCTTCCTGACTTCGGCGACGTTGTTGCCGAAGATGACGGAGTCGGGCCGCGCGAAGTAGACGTGCTCGAAAATGCAGCGCGCCTCGCGCGGCCCTGTGAATTCGTGAACGACGCGAACGCGCGGCACCGGGTCGCCGCACTCGATGGCGATGACTTCGCCCGCCCGCACTTCGCGAATCGTCTGCGCTTCGATCAGGTCGAACGCGCACGTCTCTGAGGAGACCACGATCGATTCTCCGAGCCTGCCGAGGACCAGCGGCCGGAATCCATACGAATCGCGCGCCGCATAAACGCGCCCCGGCGCGAGCAAAACGATCGAATACGCCCCTTTGACTTGCGAGAGGGCGTCGATGAGTGCGCGTTCGAGGCTGCTCTCCTTCGACCTCGCGATCAAATGAACGAGCACCTCGGTGTCCGACATTGTGTTGAAGATGGCGCCGTCAGCCTCGAGCCGCCGCCGGATGTCGGCCCCGTTGACCAGGTTGCCGTTGTGCGCCAGCGCGATCGGCCCCTTGCTGGTCGACGCCACGAGGGGCTGGGCGTTGCAGAGCATCGATCCGCCCGCCGTCGAGTAGCGCACGTGCCCGATGGCGATGTCCCCCGGCAGCCGCCGCAGCCGCTCCTCGGTGAAGATCTCGGCGACGTACCCCATCTCCTTCTCGGAGTGAATCTGCGGCGCCCCCGGCGCGATGATCTGCTCCCCAGTCCCGCTCGACGCCCCGCTAGGCATCCCGATATTCGTCTCCGACCGCCGCCGATCCGAAGACACCGAAGCAATCCCCGCACTCTCCTGCCCTCGATGCTGCAGCGCATAAAGCCCGAGGTAAACGATGTTCGCCGCGTTCTCATGGTTGAGAACAGCAAAGACCCCGCATTCATCGTGGAACTTGTCGAGCATGCATAGGAGAGTGTAACCCAAGTGCTTGTACCTACGCGAAGGGGTGTTATGGCCAATGTGAGTTGGTGCACTCGCTTGTATCAATAAGATGAATGGAAAGGATGGGCAAGACGACATTAGTGAATAACCCACTGGTGAGCGGCTTCCTGCAAGGCTGACTATTATGCAAAACGTTATAAGTAGCTATGTCATCAGGGAAACCGTTCGTGGCGGAATATTGCTTTTTCCAGTCACTTCCATCGTGCGGAAGGGGTTGACTTTCGATGTTGGTGATTAAAACCCAACCATCTTGATCAAAACGTTCAGAGAACGCGTCATTGTAAGCTATTGATACATTATCTCCGGTCGAGGTCAGCATTGTGACGCGCGGCACACAAGGGCGCACGTTAATGTCGTCGTCGAGTGTCCATATCGCTCCCTCTTTGTACCATTGCGCCACAGTGAAGTCACCGGCAGGAAGGGCGACCTGCCAACCATTCGGCTCCTTGAACTTTCGTCCGCCGCGGGTGAGATCATCGAGATGCGGTACCATGTCGAAGTAGAGCCCAGCCCTTGCTTTGGCGCCGAGGCCCGTGAAGGTCACATCACCGGTCAAATCTCTTGCTTGTGAGTCATTGCTTGTTCGAATTTGAGGTCGATGAAAGGCGTCTTCCAGAAGGTAGGAAGTGATTAACGTTGTACGGTCAGATCCTTCCTCAGCACTTGGCCCTGCATGACAGATCAAACCGCAGAAGTAGATTTCTAGAGTGATAGGCATGGATTCCCTCCGAACGAACTACTCTAGTATCGAAGTTCGAGAATGGGGCGGATTTGAATCAGGGCCAATGCGAGTTGGTGCATTCGCTGGAATCGGTAAGCCTTGGATCATCAAGTATCTTTAAGACATCATCCGTCCATCGCCCACGTGCCGGCTGCTTTTCCTTGCAGGTAGGTTTTGGAGGGGTGTCATTTCTTCCTGGGAGCTCATACCAATCCGCAAGGTCGTCGGCCTTGCCAGTTGTCGACTTATATTGCTTCTTCCAATCGTCTCCTGGCTCGTAGTAAGGCGGAGGCGGCTGAGTTTCGATGTTGGTAATCAGTATCCAACCATCCTTCTTTATAGACAGGTTTTGATCGTTAAAATCGACTGACACTGATCCGCCACCGGTCGACAGCATCGTGACTCGCGGAACGCATGGACGAATGTTCACGTCGCCATCGATTCTCCACTTCGCTCCATATTTGTAAAACTCAACCACTGTAAGTTTGCCAGACGGAAGATGAACGCTTAGGCCGGGTGGATCGGGATAGCCTTTTGTTCCGGCACGTGTCAAGTCGTCAAGGTGCGGTACCGTATCGGAGAACAGTGCCTCCGCGACGGCTTCATAGCCCAGATTGGTAAAGAAAACGTCTGTATACAGGACGTCGCCTAGAAAGTAGGTAGGCTCCGTGGGTGGTCCGACGCTAGCCTGATAGCTCGTGAGAATTCGTGCTGTGTGATAATTGCCGTCGTCAAGTAAAACCGATTTGATTAGCCTTGATCGGTCTGATCCTTCCTCGCTAGAAGGTCCAATATGACAGATCAGGCCGGCGAAGTAGATTTCAATCTTGGGCATAAATTTTCTCCTTAGTCGCTTTCGTAAAGTTGAAATGAGGCCCACGATTTCGGATGACGATTTGAACCGATTGGAGATCGTGCCATGTGCAACTGCGCCGATCGCAGCGCGTCGGTCGGCGACGTTCCGTTTCGCAGCGCGCGATGAAACGCCTGCGAGAATTCGCGTGAAGCCGCATCGTCGATATCCCACAATGTGCCTACTACAGCGCGAGCTCCAGCAACGAGAAATGCGTCGGCTAAACTCGTGATAGTCCCGCGGCCCGATGCCGCTGATCCAGTGTGGCAGCCCGCCAGCAGAACAATCGAGCGCGGCAGATGCAAGCGCATGATGTCGGCGAGGTAGACGACGCCAGGATCCTTCGAATTAGCGGACGCCAGTATGAGTACCGATCTTGCCGAATCACGGCTCATAGCAGCATGCCCGCCGAAGTGGATCAAGTCGGCAGTATAGAGTTCGCCGATGACGCGCTCGGGCGTGGCATCGGATCCCAGAATGGCGGACGCGCCATACAGGCTTGCAACGGCCACGGCTTCGGTTCGTGCATCTGGTAATCGTGTCAGCGAGGGGAACAACTCCTGATTGAATGCTGGGTCGCCGACCACAACGGCGTGTCGGACCGTGGGTTCCGGCCGGATCGTTTCTCGATCGAGAAGGGAAGTGGCGCTGGTGGCAATGACAATTGACGATTTCTCCACGAGATAGTTGTGCGTGATGGGATCGCGAAGAAGAGCAAATGGAATGCGCGACGTTGTCTCGTCCACGACAAAGGTCATCTTGTCTGTGCGAGCCAGTTCGTCGGCGAAGGGGTTGAGAAGCAATGTAAAGAGATTTTCTGCAGCGGTATTGACGCGCGCTTCGTCATTCATCGCTGCCAGCAATTCATCGATGCCAGCGACAAGCGTTGCTCGCGGGATTGGGAGAGCGATTCCGCGGAAGTGATCACGCGTGACGATCGCCATGACGGTCCGCTGCGGCAAGCTGTTGATTGTGATGAGCGTGGCCGCAGGTGGCATTGACGCCATGACAGCTTCCGGCGCCGCAGGCGATCCTCGCACCTGCGTCATGCCGCCGATCCGTGAACGCTCGGCGGTTTCATATGCCCGGCGAAAGTCTCCGCGACTTGCGGCGAGGTCGATCAACTCGTCGTAGGCCTTCGATCCCGTGGCTGCGAAACTATCGCGGAGCAGCGGGTCTTCCAATGTCGCGCTCTGTCGCTCGACGATATCGATCGAGCTTCGCAAGTCGGCCTCGGCGAGATCATTGCGTCCAAGCGTGCGGTATGCCCGGCCTCGTTCTTGGTAGGGCTCTGGCAGGTGGACTACGTCATTCCGCGAGCGTCGGAACTCGATCGTTTCATTCAGAAGCTGGACTGTTAGTGCCGGATTTGTGGCGCGCGCGCAGACTGCATCCGCATATCGGATTTCGTCGAGAGTCTCCAGTCGCAGAGTTCCTGAAGACAGCTTCATCGCAGCGGCGCGCGCGCGGGAGAGGTCGGCTGGTTTCCCTCGCAGTTTCCATTCCACAAGCGCAATCCCGATAAGCGCCTCGGCCCGACGCTTAGGAGCGCCGTTGGGCATCTCTGACAGTTCGTGATAAAGCGCCGCGGCCGCCTCGTAGCGCTCGTCGCGAGCTTCGGACTCGGCGGCAGAGAAGAGCGCAGCATCCAGCAAAAGCGGATCTTGTGAACGGCTCGCTTCATAGAAGAGATCGGTACGAGCTCGCCATGCCTCATCGATACGACCAAGGACATTGAGTAGGTGGACTTCATTGGTACGCATGTATAGAGCGTTCTGCCGTTCGCCGAGGTGATGGAACGTATCATGAGCGGCTCTGATGGCGGTCAATGCCTGATACGGACGGCCAGTCGGTCCTTCGATCAGGCCTTGTGCCCAGCCCACTTCAGCATGTAGGGCCTGATACTTAGCGGACGCCCGAGCAGGCTCGGCGAGAAACGCCGTAGCTGCGGCGAAATCCTTTCGATCGATCGCTGCATTGGCCCGGTAATAGGACGCGACGAGATGCATCGGTGAGCCATGTCGCCGGAATAACTCCTGCGACTTTTCAAAAAGCGGTAGCGCCTCCTCAATGTGCCGTTGCGCATAAAGCATGCGCGCCTTGCGGTAGCTTATATGTGCCGTTGCAAGCGCCTGTTTCGCGTCAGAATCGCCTCGCTCAACTGCGGTCACCGCATCCCATAGCAGTTGTTCGCCCGAAAGTCCCTGAAGAGAACGACCGAGGCAACGTGCAAGGAGAAGAGCGTTCGAGGTCGGCGCCCGCCGAAGGAAATCGTCGCCCCAGTCCGCGAGGTACACACCCTCACCCCACGTGCGCGCTTCCTGCGCGAACTGATGAACAATATTTGAAACGTCGATCCCGTTCGCGCAACGACGTTTGACCTCCGGCTCCACTTTCGTCCAGCTTTCCGCGGGCGACAGTTGGCGAAGGGCTGCGCTGCGGCTCCGTGCCTCGCCAGCCCACCCGCCTGATGGTTCTATGATGAGGTAGTCGTCGTAGGCTCGGACCGCGGCCGGTACGATCCCGAGGTGCTCAAGCGCGATCGCGCGGTTCAGACGTGCGGCAGGGAGTGCTGCATCAATTTCACGGGCGCGATCAGTGGCTGCGAGCGCGGATGCATAACGTTGAGGAGAGTCCTCTTTTTGCGCCGCCTCAATGTAGGCGGCGGCAAGATCGTTCCATGCGACGGGGTCCTGCGGTGTCTGGCGCGCCGCCGCCTCGAGCAAGCTTGTGGCGCCGGCGGTATCGCCTCGGAGGAGTTGGGCGATGCCGCGATCGTGTAGTGACCTGTCATTAGCAGACGTTGATTCGAGAACGCTCGCAGCAACGCCGCGAACACGGGCCGTTGCCTTGTTTGAGGATTTTGGTACTCCTTGGTGAGCTGCGACTGGTCGATAGGGAAAACCAATGATCCGGCCTTCGGTTGCGCGCGTCGATTCGTTTTCCGCGGAAGCGATCATCCGCGCGAAAGGTCGTCGCTCTCGGACCATGGTGATCACAACGATCGCGAGTGCCGCGAACGCGGTGCAAACAGTAATGACACGCCATCGAATCGGAGAACCGTACATGACCCTAATTCTGTAGACGGACTAATTTATCCTTTACGATTATTCTTGGACCTGTGCCAGGCCCTTTTGCGCGTCACGTCTCCAAGGCGATGACACGTCGACCGCCAGATAACGCTTATATGCCGCGATAGCGTCGTTCTTGCGATGCATCCATTGAAGCGCCACAGCACGGTTAAACAGCGCCTCCGGAGACTTAGAGTCGATCGCGAGCGCCTTGTCGGATGCGGCAAGCGCTTGCGCTGCTTCATTGTTGGCGATTCTTGCCGCGGCTAGATCGCTCCAATAGTGTGCAGTGTTCGGAGCCTTAGACGCGGCCTGTGTGAGTTCGGTTACAGCCGTCGTTGTGTCGTGGATCAGAAGGTGTGCCAGGCCGTGCGCGTGCAGTGTTTTCGCGTCTTGGCCACTTCGCTCAAGAACAGCGCCTGCCGCGATCTCTAAGTGCAGCTCGGCGCTCTCTGTTGTACTCGATTCTGCGTCGGTTGAGCCTCCGCGAGTTGGGTTCCATTCGGAATACGGGAATCCGCTCAACCGGGCCTCGACGGGCCGGGTCTTAAGGTCCGTAGTGGCGGCGGCGAGGTCGACGGCCGGATCGTGTTGATCCCGGATGAACACTCCTATTCCAGCAGCGACGACGAGCGCCGCGGCCGCAGCCGCCCACCACTTCCGCTCCGAATGCACAACCACCGGCTCGATGAACTCCGCCGCATCCACGACCACCATCCTGCACTCATCGCAGTCTGCGATGTGCGCGACGATGGTGGTGCGGCTGGTGTCATCGAGGGTGCCTTCGACGAAACGGCCGAGATCTTCGGCGGGGGGGTGGGTCAGTGGCGGGGTCATGGGGGTACCTGCGGGGTGGCGGTGGCGCCGAAATCGACGTGGAGGGCATCGGCGCCGTGGATGAGCATGTCGCCAATGTCGCTCATCGCCACGCCGGCTGCAAGAAGCGCTTCGCGCAGGGCCGTCACCAGACGGTCGATGCGGCGATAGAGCTGCTTCTGGTCGGCGTGCAGCATCTTCGCCATCGTCGAGACCTTCATCGCGTCGATGAAGCGTAATTTCATGATCAATCGGTCCTCAGGCGGAAGGCGGTCGAGCTCCCGGCTCAGGACCGCGCTGGCGCGGCGTGCCGCGATTTCGCGCTCACCGCTCAACAAATCATCCTCCGCTGACGCCTCCGATGCGGGTTCACGCATCTCCTCCGTCCGTTCAACCTTCGATGAGCGCCGTGGTTGCCGAACCACGATCGATTCAGCGAGCACGTCCAGGGCCTTGGAATCGAGCTCCGTATATTTTTGACGGACAATCGTCGACGCTTCCGTAATCCCGAGCCCGTCGCGGCTGACCAGCCGCTCCAGATAGATGGCCGCGTCCCCTCCGTGGCGGGCGCGCACGGACGGACGCCATTTGCCCCATTCGTGGATCTTCTGATCGAGGTAATGGCGGGAGATGACGATCGTCAAGTACGTGGGAAGAGAGCACTTACGCTCGAATTTGCGCAGGACGGCGTAGTCGTCGTCGATGAGCTTGAGCTTCGTGGCCGAGGCGAAATCCTCGGCATCGGCGCCGGTGAGCCCGTACTTTCTGCAGACGAACGCGGTGACGCGATCGATCAGAGAAAGATTCTCGAGGAAAAAGGTCTCCCAGTTCATTTAGCCCGACGCGAGCGGCAACGATGCGTGTCTGTTGACGGTGTGGCGATTCTAGACGAATTGCCACCATCACCCGCCGGCGAAAGAGCGGAATTACGGCAGAACGGTGAACCGTGTTTCACGCGGAGTCGCGGAGGCGCGGAGGAGAGAAGTTCTTGACATCCTCCAACATTAGACTTAGTCTAATCGCCGTGACTGACAGCGTGACCATCCTTCAGCAGCACGGAATCCAGCCTTCGGCGCAGCGTGTCGCGGTTGCGGACTACGTCCTGCAGACCGTCGAGCATCCGTCGGCGGACCTTGTTTGGAACCGGGTCAAGGCGCGCGTGCCGTACATTTCGCGGGCCACGGTCTACAACACCCTGAACCTCTTCGTGGCGAAGGGATTGCTTCGTGCACTCACGCTGGCCGAGGACAGCGTGGTCTTCGATCCCAACGTCGAGAAACATCATCACCTCGTCGATGAGAGCGGCACCATCCACGACATCCCGTGGGACAAGGTTCAGGTCTGCAACATCGAGACTCTGAAGGGATTCGAGATTCACGATTACCAGGTGGTCATGCGCGGCGTGCGCAAAGGTGCGCGGCGCAAGGCCTGAGATTTTTTCGCGAGCAGTTAGACGGGGTCCAGAACGCGACATCGTCCAAATCAAAAAGGAGAGTAACGACAAATGCCCATGCTTACCGTTGGTGACAAGTTTCCGCAGTACAGCTTCACAGCCTCCGTCAGCACCGAGAAGGGAAAAGAGTTCGAGACCATCAGCACGAAGGACAACGCTGGAAAGTGGCTCGTCTTCTACGCCTATCCGAAGGACTTCACCTTCATCTGTCCGACCGAGATCGTCGAGTTCGGCAAGAAGGGCGGCGACTTCGCCGACCGTGATGCCGTCGTCCTCGGCGGCAGCACCGACAACGAACACTCGCATCTGGCCTGGCGCGTGGCCCATCCCGATCTGAAGGATGTGAAGACGCCGCTGGTCTTCATCACGCCTGCCTTCGCGGCGCAACTCGGGATTCTGCATCCCGAGGCCGGCGCGGCGATTCGTGTGACCTTCATCGTCGATCCGAACGGAATCATCCGCTGGGTCAACGCCAACGACCTCTCGGTCGGCCGCAACGTCGACGAAGTCATCCGCGCGCTCGATGCGCTGCAGAGCGATGAGCTCTGCCCGTGCAACTGGCGTCCGGGCCAGCAGACGCTCGGAGCGGCGTAAGCAGATGAGCGCCGTCGAATCGTTGCGCGCGCGTCTGCCCGAGTACGCGCGCGACACCAAGCTCAATCTTCAGAGCGTGCTGCAATCGGGCGGCACACTCACGGCGGCGCAACGTTGGGGGGTGGCGGTCGCTTCGGCGGCCGCCGCTCGCAATCGCGAGCTGCTCGATGCCATGCTCGCCGATGCCCGTGACGAAGCCGGCGACGCCGTGATCGACGACGCGCTCGCCGCGGCGTCGCTCATGGCCATGAACAACATCTTCTATCGCTTCCGTCACATGGCCGGGAAGCCGTCATACGACCAGAAGCCGGCGCGCCTGCGCATGCAGCGCATTGCCAAGCCGGCCACGAACAAAGCCGACTTCGAGCTCTTCTGCCTCGCCGTCAGCGCCATCAACGTATGCGAAATGTGCATCCGCTCGCACGAGGCGGTCGTGATCGAAGGCGGGCTATCCGAGGATCACGTGCACGATGCGGTGCGCATCGCGGCGGTCGTGCATGCGGCGGCGGTTTCGTTGGAACTGCCGGTGGTCGTTGCGAGCGACGCAATCGTAGTGTGACTTGACTCACGCGCGCTGAGCCAAACCAGCCTCATCCTTTGCGCCCATGCGCTATCTGACGTTTGTTCTTCTCGCCGCCGCTGCCACGGGTGTATTCGCCGCGGAGGAGAAGCGTCCGCCCGCGTACAGCGCCGAAATGGTCATGACCATCGACGGCAAGACCACGCGCTCCCGCATCTGGAGCGATGGCACGATCCTCAAGACCGAGAGCGCGGATGGAACCTCCGGGCGTTACGTCGACTACGACAAGAAGCTTTCCTGGGTGTACGGACCGGGCTTCCCCTGCGTGCAGGTTCCGACGGATCCCGAGGGCTACACCGCGACCACTCGCGAAGAGGCGCTCGGCAGCGAGACCATCGACGGCCATCCGACGAAGAAAGTGAAACTCACCTCCAGCGTGACGCACGACAAGAAAACGACGGTGACCTCATCGATCGAATGGCGGGCTTCGGACCTTCACGACCTGGTCATCCGCCGCCGCGGCGGCGACAGCAGTTACGAAGTCCGTGTCGAGCACGTGGTCCTCGGCAAGCCCGACGCGAAGTCCCTTTCCTTCCCGAATCCTCCCTGCAAGTACGACCCGATGCTCGACAAAACGCGCGACGCGGCCCAGGCGGCGGGTGGCTTCCGCAAGGTTCCCTTCTTCGATGCCGGCTGCAAGAAGCTCGTCCCGCTCCCACTGACGATTTCCATCCCCTCGGACTACGCCATCCGCGGCTTCAACAACACGGACAACTGTTTCTGGGGTGCGGCCGACGATCTCGATCGTGTGATCGCCAAGGATGGCCCCGACTTCGAGCACATTCATCGCGGCGTCTTCTGGTGCCGCGTTGGATCGGTCGATTTCGATCCCGTTCACGAGAAGTTCGTGAGCGAGCAGGGAACGCAGGACCAATGGGCCGCCTCGATGACGTCGATGGGCTTGAAAAACGTCACCGTGACATCGAAAAAGATCGGAACGATCCCCAGCGCGCGCGTCACCGGCAGCATGAACGGCAAGCACGTCTACATGCTCTACCTCGCCGTCCCCCACACCGACTCGCCGGCCATCCTCATCAACTATCACCCGGTGGGGAAGGGCGGCGCGGCGGATGACGCGGCGTGGCAGCGGTTCATCGATTCGATCGAGGCGGCGGCGAAGTAGCGCTGGGAGCGCGGGCGTCCCGCCCGCCGTTCTTGGCAGAATCCTGCCGGACAGCAGGCGGGACGCCTGCGCTCCCAGGAAGGGCTCGCGACGTTAAGGCTTCGGAAGCTGAACGTCACGACCGTCGGTCTGAGCGCCAGCCTCACGGGCCTGAGCGCCACCCTCGCGGGCCTGAGCGTCAGCCTCACGGGCCTGAGCGCCACCCGCACGAGCTTGAGCGTCAGGCTCACGGGCCTGAGCGCCACGCTTGCGAGCCTGAGCGTCAGGCTCACGGGCCTGAGCGTCAGGCTCACGAGCCTGAGCGTCACGCTTGCGAGCCTGAGCGTCAGGCTCACGAGCCTCAGCGTCACGTCTGCCAACCTCACAAGGTAACGTATTGCTGCCAAGCGGGATAGCGACGCTATCACTTAGTTATTAGTGCGCGAGCACTTCCGGCACGTCTTCTCCCACGCCGCGGATGACATCGTCAATGCTGTCGCCACCGAGGAGGAGGGCAAAGGCAGACCGCCAGATGCGGGTGAGCTCCGGCGTCGATGTTCGAACCAGCGGGACGCCGTTTCGTTCGATGAGAAACGCGGCGACCTCGGTGCGGCCGATGCGCATTGCGGCGCAGCCGTGTTGACGAGCGATGCCGAGAACCGCATCCGGCTGCGAAGTCGTAACGATCGCGCGCGCTTGCGATTCGCCGAAAAGGAGAGAGATCGCATCGACATCGTCCGCGTGACCAGCCAGTTCGATGTGGCAGCCGATGCCTGACATCGCGCACTCCGCCAGCGCAACAGCAAGCCCGCCGTTCGACAGATCGTGCGCGCTGCGAAACAGGCGATGCTCGTAGCCGGCCAGGAGAAACGCCACGAGCGACTTCTCACGATCGAGATCGACACGCGGCGGTATTGCCGGTGAATCCGGCAGGTTTCGTTGCTGCCACTCCGATCCGCCCAGTTCGTCGCGCGTTTCGCCGATGAGGATGATGTCCAGTCCGGCCTCGGGGAAAGCGATCTCGCAGCCGTCGCTCTCGTGTTCGAGGATCCCCACCATTCCGACCGTCGGCGTCGGCAGCACGGCGCGGCCCTCGGTCTCGTTGTAGAACGACACATTGCCGCTCACAACCGGCGTCTCCAGCGCGATGCAGGCGTCGCTGATGCCGCGGATGCACTCGGCGAACTGCCACATGATCTCCGGCCGTTCGGGCGAGCCGAAGTTGAGGCAATCGGTGATGGCCACCGGCCGTCCGCCGCTGACGGCGATGTTGCGCGCGGCCTCGGCCACGGCCTGCTTGCCGCCTTCGTACGGATCGAGTCCGCAGTAGACCGGGTTCACGTCGCTCGTCATCGCCAGCGCGCGGCCGGTGCCTTTGACGCGAACGATGGCCGCATCGCGCCGCTCCGGCGATGCGATCGTGTTCGTGCGCACGGTGGTGTCGTACTGCTCCCAGATCCAATGTTTCGAGCAGAGATTCGGCGAGGCGATGAGATGGAACAGCTCCTCGGTCAGATCGCCATCGTCGACGCGCGGACGATCGAGCGTCCGCGGGATGGCGTGCTGTGGCGCAGACATCGGCCGCTCGTACACCGGCGCCTCGGTCGAGATCGGATCGACCGGAATCGCCGCGACCTCTGAGCCGTGCCACATCAGTCGCACGAATCCGTCATCGGTCACTTCGCCGACGACGGCAGCGTTCAGATCCCACTTCTCGAACGTGCGCACCACCTCGTCCTCACGCCCGCGCCTGGCCACGATCAGCATCCGTTCCTGCGACTCGCTCAGCATGATCTCGTATGGCGTCATGCCGCTCTCGCGCACCGGCACGCGGTCGAGATCCATCCGCACGCCGGTTCCGGCGCGGCCGGCCATCTCGAACGATGACGACGTCAGGCCGGCCGCTCCCATGTCCTGGATGCCGACCACTGCATCCGACTCCATGATTTCCAGACACGCCTCGAGCAGCAGCTTCTCCGTGAACGGATCGCCGACCTGCACGGTTGGCCGTTTCTCTTCCGACGCCTCGTCGAACTCCGCGGAGGCCATGGTCGCGCCGTGGATCCCATCGCGTCCCGTTTTCGAGCCGACGTAGATGACCGGATTGCCGACGCCGCTCGCGGTGCCCGTGAAAATGCGGTCGCGCGTGGTCACGCCGAGGGCGAAGACATTGACCAGGATGTTGCCGTTGTAGGAGCGGTGAAACGACGTCTCGCCGCCGATGGTCGGGATGCCGATGCAGTTGCCGTAGCCGCTGATGCCGCGCACGACGCCGTCGACCAGGTACTTCATGCGCGGCGCGTCGAGGTCGCCGAACCGCAGCGAATCGAGGCAGGCGATCGGCCGCGCGCCCATCGTAAAAATGTCGCGCAGGATGCCGCCGACGCCGGTGGCCGCGCCCTGGTACGGCTCGATGAACGACGGATGGTTGTGCGACTCCATCTTGAACGCGGCCACCCAGCCGTCGCCGATGTCGATCACGCCGGCGTTCTCGCCGGGGCCCTGGATCACGCGCGGTCCGGCCGTCGGGAACTTGCGAAGATGCACGCGCGACGATTTGTACGAGCAGTGTTCCGACCACATCACGCTGAAGATGCCGAGCTCCGTGTAGTTCGGCGCGCGCCCGAGGATCTGTTCGATGCGCTGGTACTCCTCGGGGCTGAGTCCATGCGAGGCGATGACCTCGGGGGTGATGTGCGGCTCGTTCATGCCCCGATTCTGTCAAAAAAAAGGCCGCCTCGGCGGCGGCCTTTCGTTGCGCGATGAACGGGGCTCAGTCGTGCGCGCCGTCGGGATGACGCATCTTCATCATCATCGGTCCGTGCTCGCCGTGCTCCATGCCGGCGTGAATGGCGTCGAACTTCGCCTTCTGATCGGGCGTCAGGATGGCCTCGATCTTGGCCTTGGTCGACTCATGCGCCTCCTTGATCTGCTTGCCGACGGCGCGCAGCGCGAGATACGCGCGGCCGATCGTGGCAGGGTCGGGATTGGAGGCGTCGGCAGCCGCGTTCAGCTGCTGTTCCGCGGCGCGATGCTGATCGAACAGCGGCTTCATCGATGCTTCGAGCTGCTGATGGATGGCCTCCCACTGCACCTTCTGATCGGTGGAGAGATTGAGCGCGGAGACGATGCCGTCGCCTTCCATTCCGGGTCCGTGGATGAAGATCTTGCGCGGTTCCTGCGCAAGGGCGAGTGTGGCGACGAGAGCGAGCGAGAGTGCGAGTGCGATTCGTTTCATGTTGTGGTTCCTTTCGTGGAGCAATGTACGCATCGTACGCTCGCGAGTGATCAACGGCACGCAAGCTGTTTGTAAGAGATGTAAAACCCGCTTCCAGCCTCGATTTGCGCGGGAATGCGGATGCTAGACTCGGTGGCATGAAGGGAAGCCGCAGCGCCGCCGCGGCGCTGATCTCGATCACGATCCTCGGCGTGGCGCTGGTGGTCCTGGGGACGCTGCAATACAACTGGATCGGCGCCATGGCCCACGCCGAGCGCGAGCGGATGCGCGCCGGCATCGAGTTCGCCGCGCACCATTTCAGCGACGACTTCGATCACGACCTGACGCGGATTTTCCTTTCGTTCCAAATGCCGCTGCCCGACGCGACCGCCGATCATTTTCTGCATCGCTATGACGAATGGGCTGCTTCCACGCGCGATCCGCGTCTCATCAAAGCCATCTACTTCGTACCGCCGGAAAGCTCCGACAAGATTCAACTCATCAACCCGTCGACGCGGACGATGACCGCGGTGTCGTGGCCCGCCTCGCTCGCTCCTCTCCGGCCGCTGCTCGCTGCCGAAATTGCGGGAGGCCAGCCGGTGAGGCCGGTGAATCCGGGAACGATGGCCATCGTCATCCCCTGCGGCATTCCGCGCCAGATGGTGGAGCGCCATCACCAGGAAATGGCAGCCATCGTCGGCCTGCAGCAGAAGGTGATGATGATGCACCCGATGCCGTCGTCCGCATTCACGCTGGTCGAGCTCGATCGGGACTACATCGCCCGCGTGCTGCTGCCCGATCTCACGCGGCGCTACTTCGTCACGCCGCAGGGCCGCCAATACGAAGTGGCCATCGTCTCGTCGGACGGCCGCGACACGCTGTACCGCTCGGACGATCGCTCCACGCCGTTCCGCGCCGATCTCGTGCTGCCGATCTTCAGCGTGCGGCTGATGCGCCGCGAGCCCTTCGACGGCCCGGTGATGCTCGAGCCGCTGCCGCCGCGGACCGGCTGGCAGATTCTCGTTCGCCACCACGCCGGCTCGCTGGAGGAGATCGTCAGCGCTACGCGGCGGCGCAATCTCATTCTCACCGGCGGCATCCTGGCAGTTCTCGCCGCCACCGTTCTCGCGCTGGTGGCCATGCTGCGCGGCGCCGAACGCTTGCGTTTGCAGCAGCTCGAGTTCGTCGCCGGCGTGACGCACGAATTAAACACGCCGGTGGCCGCGCTGACGTCGGCGGGACAGAATCTCGCCGACGGCATCGTCACCGAGCCGTCGCAGGTGGCGCGCTACGGCGCGGCGATCGTCAAGGAGTCGCGGCGGCTGACCGAGATGATCGGCCAGGTACTGGCGTACGGCGGCATGCAGTCGCGGCGCAAACTCCCGCACGCGCCGGTCGACGTCGCGAGCGTGATCGACGAAGCGATCGCCGCCTGCCGCTGGATGGCCGAGGAGCAGTCGGTGACCATCGAAATGCACATCGATCGCAGCCTGCCGCCCGTCGACGGCGATGCCGCCTCGCTCGCGCGCGCCGTACAGAACCTGATCGGCAACGCCGTCCGTCACGGCGCGGCAGGCAAGTGGGTCGGCGTCCGCGCGGCCGCGGATGATGGGAGTGTGGTCATCGCCGTCGAAGATCGCGGTCCCGGCATTGCCGCACGCGATCTGCCGCACTTGTTCGAACCTTTCTACCGCGGCCGCGGTTCCGATCGCGTTCGCGGCAGCGGCCTCGGGCTGACGATCGTGAAGCAGATCGCCGTCGCGCACGGGGGCAGCGTCGACGTCGACAAGCCGCGCGACGGCGGTGCAATTGTCACGCTTCGCCTTCCCGCGCACACGGCCGCGGCCGCGGTGCCGGAGATCGCGCAACATGCCTGACTTGCAGCGGCGCATTCTCCTCGTCGAAGACGAAGAAAGCCTGATCCTCACGCTGCGCGACCGTTTCGAATCCGAAGGCTACCTGGTGACCGTCGAGAGCGACGGTGAATCGGCGCTGGCCACCGGCACGCGCATGCCGTTCGATCTGATCGTCCTCGACGTCGCGCTTCCGCGAAAGAACGGCTTCGACGTCTGCCGCGATCTTCGCCAGCGCGGCATCCAGACCCCGATCCTCATGCTCACCGCGCGCGGGCAGGTGGTCGATCGCGTGGTCGGCCTCAAGCTCGGCGCCGACGATTACCTGACCAAGCCGTTCGAGATGATGGAACTCCTGGCGCGCGTCGAAGCGCTGCTGCGCCGCTCGCGAACGATGGCCGCCAACGCCTCCGATTCCTACGCCTTCGGCCCCGTCCACATCGACTTCCGCAGCGCCGAGGTCAAGCGCGAGGGGACGCCGATCGAGCTGTCGACCCTGGAGATCAAACTGCTGCGCTATTTCGTCGAGCACCGCGGCGCGGTGCTCGCCCGCGACGAACTGCTCGACAAGGTCTGGGGCTACGACGCGACGCCGGTCACACGTACCGTCGATGTTCACGTGGCATCGTTGCGCCAGAAGCTGGAAGCGAATCCGTCGAAGCCGGAGTACATCGTCACGGTGCACGGGTTGGGGTACAAGTTTCTGGGATGACTACGCGACGATGAATGATCTCGTGACATGAATTTCCCGTACTCGACGCGGCGCCGGCGCCTTCGCAGCATTCTTGATTCACTGCTCGACGAACGTTCTTCCCGGGAAGCTCTGGACGAGGCCGCGGCAGAGCTGTATGACCTTTTCTCCGCAATCAGTGCGGGGAAGGATTGTGGTTCCGGCGACACTGCGCTTCCGAGTGGAACGGCGTTGTCGCCGTCGGCCGCGGCCACGTGTACGCGTGATGGAATGAGGACGGCGGTTTTCGTGCGCGGCCTGTGTGATGCGATCGCGGAAGCGGGGCGCCGGTTCCGCGGTGAAAGGATCGAGATCCTTTATGCCGGAACCGGGCCGTTTGCTGTTCTCGCGGTTCCGCTGATGACCGTTCTTTCTCCCTCTGACGTGCGGTTCACTCTGATCGATTGTCACGAGGAGGCTCTTCAGTCGGTTCGAACACTCCTTCGTCATTTCGGGTTCGGAAAATTCGTCCGTGCCCTCCTTGCCGTCGATGCTTCGGTCTACCGGCACAGACTCAATGCCCGTGTTCATGTCCTCGTCGCTGAAATCATGCAGCGGGCGCTCGGAATCGAGCCGCAAGTTGAAGTCTTTCGCAACCTTGCCAGCCGGCTCCACCCCAATGGAATCCTGGTGCCGGAAAGCGTGACAGTGGATCTCGTTCTCGGTGATCCACAACTTGCCACGACGGGATCGTCGCAACGTGGCGCCCGCGCGGGCACGGTCGCCGGCAGGGTTGCTGAGCTCAGTGGCGCAACGCTGGCCGCACGGCCTGACCGCCGGAATCGCATCGATGTCCGGACCTTGACCCTCGCGTATGTTCCTCCATCAGCGTCTGCGATGTATGCGACCACCATTCGTGCATTTGGCCGTCACGTACTTCGCGAGTTTGACTCGGGCCTTACGTATCCCGAGATCGTGTGGGATTTGTCGAACCTGCAGGAAGGCGAGCAGCTCGCTTTTTGGTATGAGCTCGGCAGGCGGCCAGGAATTCGATGGGAGCGGGTAGAGGCGGTCTAACGTGGTTCTGAGTCTGGCTGCTGATCAACGACGATCGCGCGCGAACCGTCATTCATGACCCGTATCGCAATCTCCACGTGCCCATCTTCGAATTCGTTGAAATCGCGCTTCGGCCATTCGATCAGCTTCACGCCCGGCCCCTGCAGCAACTCGGGGATTCCGATCTCCAGCCATTCGCGGCGATTTTCCGACAGCCGGTAACCGTCGATGTGGATGATCGGTGCGCGGCCAGGAATCGGGTACTCGTGCACGATGGCGAACGATGGAGAGGCTACTTCGATCGCGTTCGCTCCCAGTTCCGCGGCCATCGCACGGGCGAGGAAAGTCTTCCCCGCGCCGAGGTCGCCGGCGAGATGGACGACGGCATCGGGCGCGAGGGTTCGCGCGATCTCGCGGCCGGCGGCCTCGGTCTCGGATTCGTTGCGGCAAATGTAGGTCTGCGGCATCACGGTCATTGTAGGTTGGCGCTACACTCCGCTTCCAACCAGATCGGATGCGGCGGAGGGAATGAGCGAAACGGTTGCTGCGGCACTGTCGATGTTCCAGCGGTATCTCAATGAGGAGATCCCGCCGGCCGCGGCGTCGTACGCGCTGGCGACGTTGATGGCGCAGCCGCCCGACGCTCTGATGCAGCAGGTGGCCACGTGGACCGCGGAGCAGAGCCGGGCTCGTTCGATGGCGGCGCATCGTCTTCTCCTGCACGCGCTGACCAAGATCTACATCACCGGCGAGTTGCAGCTTCTCGATCGGGAAGCGGTCGCCAACTATCTCGATCGTGTGACCGGCATTGCCCTGCGGCTTTGTCCGGATGCCGATCGCGATCAGTTGCGCGGCGAGCTGACGGCAATGCGCATCTCGCGCGTGACCTCGGCGTCGCTCCAGCAGACCAGCGTGGCACCGGCGGTCATGCCGGCGCTCGGCGGTGTCCCACCCATGACCGAGAGCGAAACGCAGGCGGCCAAGCAGTACTCGCTGATCTTCGATCGTCTGTCGCGGGAGAGAGAAGCGGCGGGACCGAAGGGCGCGAACGCCGATCCGCAGGCGGTTGCCCAGCTCCTGGCGATGGCCGCGACGCGCTCCCAGACCGCCGAGCAGTTGAACCAGTATCTCGATCAGCTCCGGCCGCTTGCCGGCGGCGGCGACAAGAACATTTTCGTGATCCTCGGCGGCGCGATGCCGTCGTGGGACGTGGCCAGCTTCACTCCCGGCTCCGCCAGGCCACCGTCGCAAGTGGGAGCGATGGAGAAGATCATCGACCTGGCCGAGAGTCCCGAAGTGGCCATGAAGCGATTTCGCGAGCTCGTCGCGGCGGCCGTCGAGAAGTTCAACCAGGGCGCGCTCGGGGCGGCGTTGTGGATGCTGGACGTGGCCGAGGATTCGATTCCGGAAAAGAAGCTCGACATCTCCGTGGCCGACCAGGTACGGGCCGAGGCCGTCGAGATGATCAGCGCGGTGCAGCTGCGAAAATTCGCGGAAAACAAGTCGAAGCACGCGGCGGTGAAGATCGTGCTCGAGTTCTTTCCGGCACTTCGCCTGGAAACACTGTTTCGCAAGCTCCGCGTCGAAGAGAGCGCGGATCGGCGACGCAGCATTCTCGGATTCATCGAGGCGTACGGCGTGGCCGGCCGTGATGCGGCCCTCGACGAGCTCGATCGCGAGCTGCAGCGGGACGACGTCGCGACCTACTACCTGCGCAACCTCATCTATCTCCTCCATCGGATCGCGCGCGAGTCGCAGGAGACGATCGGCCGCGAATTCGAAGCTCTGACCAAATCGTCCGCGCCGGGCAACATCATCTACGTGATCAAGGAGACGGCCACTGCCCTCGGTCTGATCCGGACCGACGCGTCGGTCAAGCTGCTGACGACGCGGCTGGCCGAATTCGAGGCCACGCTCCTTCGCAATGACACCTCGACGTATCCGGCCGGCGAGATGCAGAAACTGCTCGACCGGATCATCAGCGCGTTGGCGCGGATCGGTACGTCGTCGGCCCTTCTGACGATCGCCCGGCATGGGATGAGGGCGAATGCACTGCTCGGCGACACGCGGGCGCGCCTGGCCGTGCTGGCGCAACACGATCTCTCGTTCGATGAAGGAACGGTCGCCGTTCTGCTCAAGGCACTACGCGAGGAGATCCCGGGGAAGCTTCTCGGCCGCCTGCTGCCAAAGAAGCAGGAGTCGGCAGTCCGGCTGATCGAGTCGCTCTCGGGAACGCGCACGGACGAAACCGAGGCGCTGTTTCGCGACATCGCCCACCGTTTCCCCGATCACGATGTGGGCCGCGCGGCGGCGCAGGTGCTGGCGAAGTGGACGCCCGCCGAGCCCGCGGCGCGAACCGAGACGACGACGCTGACCGGCGAGCTGGAGTTTTTCGGATTGCCGAACGTCGTCCAGAACCTCGGCGAGATGCGCGCCACGGGCATGCTCACCCTCACGAGCAAGCAGAAGCAGGCGGTGGCGAAGCTGGTCTTTATCGAAGGGAAGTTTCTCAACGCGCAGATGGGCCAGATCCGCGGCGACGAGGCGCTCTTTCAGGCGCTGGAGCGGCCGGTGACCGGAACGTTCGCCTTCGTGTCGTATCCGCCGGAGAAGCTGGGAAGCGACATCGTGCCGCGCGATGTCATGGGCTTGCTTCTCGAGGGGATGCGCCGCAATGACGAACTGCAGCGATACATGGCCCTCGTTCCCGATGACGTGACGCTGATGAAGACCAGCGTCAAGCCGACGCCGCACGCGGACGAAGACGACCCGGCGCTGGTCCGCGAGGTGTGGATCAAGGCCTCGTCCGGCGCCAGCATCGCCGATTGCGAGCGCCAGCTGGCCACCGATTCGTTCCGCGTCCGAAGGCTGGTCGCGCACTGGCTCGAGCAAGGCGCGCTGGCGACGATGACGGAGTAGATGCGCCGCGTCAGCGTGCGCGAAGGCGCACAAAACAAACTTAGCCCCGCGCTTTGCGCGGGGTCGGATGGATTCATTTGATTTGCGACCGCGAAGGCGGTCGCTACAACATGCGACGGCCGGCGTTTTAGCGGCCGCCTTCGCGGCCGCAAATCCTTTTTGACGATCCCCGTCCCCTGGCAGAGCCAGGGGCTAAGGTTGTTTGACGCGCCTTCGCGCGTCAACGTGTTTGCGTGAGCCGTTGAATCGCAAACGGAATCCGCTCCGCCAGATCCCCCGCGGTCAATCCGATGTCGCCCATCTCGTCCTTCAGCAGATCGCCGGTGAAGCCGTGGAGGTAGACGGCGGCTATGGCGGCGTGGAAGGGATCGACGCCGCGCGCAAGCAACGCGGCGATCATGCCGCCGAGGACGTCGCCCATGCCGCCGGTGGCCATGCCGGGGTTACCGGTGGGATTGACGTTCACGTGGCCGTCCGGCTCGGCGATCAGCGACTGGAAGCCTTTGAGCACGATCACGCAGCCGGTGGCGCGGGCCGCTTCGCGCGCGGCATCGATGCGATGAGCGTTGATGTCTTTCGCTGTCGAGCCGATGAGGCGGGCCAGCTCGCCCGGATGCGGTGTGAGGACGCGCGAACGGCGATGCGGATTCAACTCCGAGGCCCGCAGCGCGAACGCGTTCAGCGCCGAGGCATCGATGACCAGAGGCAGCTCGATCGCTTCGACGAGATCGCGGACGCGGGCGTAGCTCTCTTCGTCATCGGCCAGGCCGGGGCCGATGAGAGCCGCGTCTTTGTTGGCCACGAAGCCGGCCACGTCGTCGCCGGAAAACGTCATCGATTCGATCGAGCCGGCGTGGACGAGCTTCGCGGTTTCGAGGTCGGTGGCCACGCTGACCAGCCCCGCGCCGCTACGAATGGCGCCGCGCGCGGCAAGCACCGCGGCGCCGCTCCGGCCGGGCGAGCCGGCGACGATGGCCACGTGGCCATACGTCCCCTTGTGCGTCATCGACAGCCGCGCGGCGAAGTGCGGGCGGACGTCGGCGGGTGTGGTCAGCGCCAGCGTGACGTTCTCGTCTTCGATGGCGGCGGTGGGGATGGAGATGTCGGCGACGACGACTTCGCCGCAGAAGACCGCGGCCGGCTCGAACACATGGCAGATCTTCGGGGCGGCGAAGGTGATCGTGAGCGCGGCCTGCACGCACGGCTCGAAGGTTTCGGCGCTCGATGCGTTCGCGCCGCTGGGAAGATCGACGGCGACGATCGGCAATCCCAGCTCGCCGATCGAAATGATCGTTTCGGCGAAGAGTTCTGCCGGCGCGCGATCGAGGCCGGTGCCGAAGATGGCGTCGACGACGAGGTCGGCATCCGAGGCGTGGACGAGTGCCTCGTTGAGTGAATCGTCGTCAGTGATGTCGTACAGCGGCAGCGCCAGCCGCTCGCAGATGGCCAGGTTCGCCGCCGCATCGCCGTGGATTTTCTTCCGATCGCCGACGATGAAGATGCTCGGCACGACGCCGCGCTGCTCCAGATGCCGCGCCACGGCGAACCCATCGCCGCCGTTCGCGCCGAGGCCACAGAAGATGGCCGCGCGATCGCAGTCGGGGTAGTGCTCGGCGATGGCGTCGACCACCGCGATGGCGGCGTTTTCCATCAGTACCATCGACGGAATCTCGAATCGATCGGTGGCCCGGCGATCGATCGATTTCATCTGCGCCGCGGTGAGGATGTGCACCGAGTCATTGAACCACAGAGGCACAGATGGCTGTGTCATTCAGAGCCCGCGAAGACGGGCGAAGGATCTCCAGCGGCAGCGCCTGTGGCTAAGACCGCGTGGTGCAGATCCTTCGGCTGCCCCTTCGCTGCGCTCTGGGCGGCCTCTGGATGACAAATCATCAATCCACCTTCTTGGTGTTGTCCTCCGGATTGCGATCGATGAGCTTGTTCATCGGATCGATCCCTGCGCGGTCGGGCTTGGTGGCGACGACGAACGAGAACGTTGCTGTTGGCGTAGTCAGGTGGCGTTTCTCCAGCGCCAGCACCGGCTCGTTGCCCTTGGTTTTCGCGCTGCCGAGGGCGCCGATGTCGATCCAGTCGTTGACGGGGACCGGCGTCTCTTTGCCGCGATCGTCGGCGCGGAACTTCTTCGACTCCACCGTCACCGTCACCAGGAACTTGCCGTCCGGCTGCTTCTTCACGCTGGCGGCGGTGGTCTTGTTGTCATACAGCGTGATGGTCTCGAAGAGGTCGGTGATCAGCGACTGCTTCTCCGGCGGTGTCACGGCGCGGAAATCGGCGATCAGGTCGCGCGTCGTCGCGTACGGCGGCTGGGCGAAGGCGTGATCGTGGATGAGCTGGCGCAGCGCGGCGTTGACCTTGTCTTCGCCGATCTCGTCACGCAGCTCGTACATGGCCAGGCTGCCCTTGCGGTAATGGATGTAGGGCTGGTTCTCGACCAGCATCAGCGGCATCTCGGCTACCAGCTCGCCGCCGCGGCCGGCGAGGTAGCGATCGAGCTCGTATTTGAGGAAGCGGCGCATCTTGTCGCGGCCGTACTCCTTCTCCATCACCATCAGCGCCGAATATTGCGCCAGCGTCTCGGCCAGCATCGAGCCGCCCTGCACGTCGCCGCCGATGACCTGGTGCGCCCACCACTGGTGCGCCACCTCGTGCGCGGTGACGTAGAAGACGTAGTCGATCGCTTCCTTGTCGCGCAGGTCGGCGATGAAGCCGATCGACTCGGAGAAGGGGATCGTGTTGGGGAACGACTGCGCGAACTGCGCGTAGCGCGGGAACTCCAGGATGCGCACCTGCTTGTGCTGATACGGCGAGAAGTTGGCGGTGAAGTAATCGAGCGACTTCTGCACGCCATAGATCATCCGGCCGACGTTGTAGGCGTGTTTGGGGTCGTAGTAGATCTCGATGGGGATGCCCTTCCACGAGCTCCGCTTCACCTCGTAGCGCGCCGATAAATATGCAAAAAATCCGAGGATCGGCGAGGTGGTCTTGTAGCGGAAGTAGCGGCGGCCGTTGGCGGTCCACTCCTTCTGCAGATAGCCGGGCGCGAGAGCGATCTGGTCCGCCGAGGTGCTGACGGTGGTGTCGAGATTGAGCCAGTCGGCGTCGCGGGTGATGATCGTATCCATCCGCGCCTTCGGGTCATCGATCTTCGCCGCCCGCACGTACGGAGCGAGGCCGTACTTGCGCCGCTTGTGCGCCTCCTGCAGCTCGGCGTTCGGGCTGTAGCCGAGGTGCGGGAAGGTGGCGAAATTGTTGAAGAAGGTGCCGTTCTCGACGATGGTGTTGTCGCGGCTGGTGTTCTCGAATCCCTGATGGTGGATCTGGACGGTGAACGCCATCGCCATCGTCGCGCCGGGTGCCAGCGGCTGCGCGAGCCGGTAGATGAAGTGACCATGCGCGGGATCGTTCTGCGCCAGTGTTGCGCCGGGAACGCGGATCGTGGCCTTCAGGTCGGGCGCCGTGATCACGTGCAGATCGCGAATCGGCTGCGCGGTCTTGTTGGCCAGCGCGTAGGTGCCGTTGATGTCCACCCAGCGCTTGTCGGGATAGATGTCGACGTTGGCCTGGACGTCGGTGATGCGCGGCTGCGGGATGCGGTCGTACTTTTTGTACAGTTTCTCCGTCTCTGCCGCGCGCTTGTCCCTCACATCCTCGGTGGTGTAGTGATTGAGGACGTTGGTGTTGTAGAAGATGTAGCCGCCGGTGGCGCCGAAGGCGACGAAGAGAAGAGCCAGCGTGGCGAAGACCGGTTTGCCGAATCGAGCGCGGGCCACCCGCGTCCGGGTTTTCATCGCCGTCTCGGTTCCTCGGACCCAGAACAGGTGCCCGACGACGAGCAGGATGGCGGCGAAGATCGTCCAGTAGAGGCTGAACCATTCGAACGGCCGCGTGAAGTGGCCGTAGCCGTTCATATCCGAGTAGGTCATTGCCGGCGTGTTGAAGAGTGAGTAAAGCCGGTGCTCGTAGTGCAACGCGTCCATCACGCTCTGACTGATGATGTAGAAGAGCGCGATCAGGAAGCCGATGTAACGGTTGTTGGTGATGATCTGCCCGAAGAACATCAGCACCGTGATCATCATCAGCTGGATGCCGAGGACCACGAAGACGCCGCGGACGTAGAGCCCGAGCTCGAAGTGGAAGTAGTGCTTGGCCGCCTGCACGCTGATCGTCGTCAGCACCGCGGCGGCGAGCGTGACGTAGAGGGCGATGAAGAGCGCCGTCAGCTTGCCGGCCCAGATCGACCAGGTCGGCGCCGGCATGGCGTCGGTGACCTCGTTCAGCTTGATCATCCGCTCGCGCCAGACGATCTCGCCGGCATAGAAGGCGGCGATGATGACGGCGAAGAAGAGGAAGCTCCCCTCGATCGCGGAGATCATCTCGTAGGTGACCTTGTAGAACTCCGTGCCGAAGAGGCGATTCGAGAGCACCGCCGCGCCGACGGTGTTGAGCACCGCCAGCAGCAGGATGACGATGAAGGGCAGGCTCTTGAGGATGGCCGCGGTCTCGACGCGGATGGTGGTGAAGAACTGCCGCACCGAGGTCATGCCGCCGAAGCGCTGGGAGACTTTCGGAAGGGCGCCGGACGCGGAGACGAACGCCGGCTCGGCGGCAACGCGCGCTCTCTTTTTCTTCTTTTTCTTTCCGGCGGCGGTGCCGGCCTCCATCTTGAAGAAGGCGTAGGTGAGGCCGAGAAGCAGCAGCGCCAGGCCGAGCCACAACAGCCGGTTCCAGAGGAAGACACCCTCGAGCGGAAGCACGCGGGTGTTTTTGTCGAAGACGGTCCAGTAGCGCGTGGCGCGGGCGAATGGCGAGAGAGCGAAGGGATCGAGAAGGCTCCCGAGCTTTTCGCTTTCGATGTCGCGCAGCGACGCGCGCGAGATGACGTAGGCGACGTAGAAAGTGGCCACGGCGGTGTAGGTGGCCATGAGGCTTCGCGAGAGCGCCGCGACGGCGAAGAAGATCGCGCCGAAGAGGAAGAGATTCGGCACTACCAGCGCGAAGTAGGAGAAGAGATACGGCTTGAGGACGAAGGCGCCGAGTCGCTCCTTGTCCAGCCACGGCATCTTCGAGCCGATCATGATCGCCGTCACCACGCCGAGGTAGACCATGCTGGAGACGACGAAGGCGGCGCTGAAACGGCCGAACAGGTACTGCCCTTTCTTCACCGGCGAGGAGAAGAAGAGCGAGTCGGTGTTGAATTCGAAGTCGCGGTTGATGGCGCTGGCGACGTAGGCAGTCGTGGTCAGCACCCCGAATACCGACATGACCAGCAGGAACTGCATGATCACGAACGGGGCGTTGCGGTTCACGTTGCCGAGCGCGCCGCCGATCTGGACCGCCTCCGAGGTCACCGCCCCGAAGGTCATGAAAAAGAAGATGACGAAGAGGATGTAGAACAGCGGCTGCCGCAGGTGGTACCGCAGCTCGAACTTGAAGATCTCCCAGGTCATGTCAGGCCGCCTGCTGGCCGTTCTGGCCGTTCATCTTCGAGTAGTGGAAGTAGACGTCCTCCAGCGAGGCGCTGATCGGGACGAAGCTCGGGTCGGGCTGGCTGTCGCTGACGGCATGGACGACCGTGCGGCCGCCGACGAGCCGCGTGGAAATGATGGTGAAGCGCCGCTGGAAGTCGTCCAGCTCTTGTTTGCCGATGACGCGGCGCCACACTTTTCCTTCGAGCTCGCGGACGGCGTCCTGCGGATCGCCGCTCATCAGCACCCGGCCGCCGGAGATGATGGCCATCTGCGAGCAGAGGTCGCTGACGTCATCGACGATGTGGGTGCTGAGGATGACCACGACGTTCTCCCCGATCTCCGCGAGCAGGTTGTGAAACCTTACCCGCTCCTCGGGGTCGAGCCCCGCGGTGGGCTCGTCGACGATGATCAGCTGGGGGTTGCCGAGCAGCGCCTGGGCGATGCCGAAGCGCTGGCGCATGCCGCCGGAGAAGGTGCTGAGGTTCTGCTTGCGCGAGTCGTAGAGGTTGGTGCGGCGCAGTAGCGCGCCGACGATGTCGCGCCGCTCTTTCGGATTGCTGATCCCCTTGAGCACCGCAAAGTGATTGAGCATGGCCTCGGCGGTGATCCGCGGATAGACGCCGAACTCCTGCGGAAGATAGCCGAGCAGCCGCCGCACGTTGTCTTTCTCGCGGAGGACGTCGAGGTCGCCGAGCCTGATCGAGCCGGAATCGGCCTCCTGCAACGTGGCGATGGTCCGCATCAGCGTCGACTTGCCGGCGCCGTTCGGCCCGAGCAGTCCGAACATGCCGGTCGGGATCGTGAGCGAAACGTCCTGCAGCGCCTTGACGCCGTTGGGATACGTCTTGGAAAGACCTTCGATGCGCAGTTCGAGCATGGCTTCTCCGTTCGATGCAGGTTTCGATGTTCACCGTACTACGAGAGGAAGTGGGAAAAGTTGGTCCTGTCATCCTGAGGCGCCGCAGCCCCGGTAGGGGCAGAGCGCGCCGAAGGATCCCCGGCTGATGTGGTGGCTGTCGGTTCCCCCGCCCGGCCGGGTTATCAGCCGGGGGTCCTTCGACCGTCCTCTACCCCTCCGGGGTGTCGGCGGCTCAGGATGACACTGAGTTTCTAGCCGGCTCCAGCCCGCTTCGACCGCGGCCAGCTGCGGTTCTTCTTTCGATTTATCATCGCCGGACCATGGAAACGATTCGGCTGGTCTACCAGAACCTGATCGCCGGCTGGAACGCGGGCGACGCCGCGGCGATGACGCGCGATTTTGCCGATGATGCGGAGATCGTCGGCTTCGACGGCACCGAGATGAGCGGGCGCGAAGCGATCGCCGCCTACCTCGGCGGGATCTTCGCCAGTCACAAGGTGGCGTCGTACGTGACGCTGGTCCGCGAGGTGCGCACGATCGCGCCGGGCGTGGCCATTCTTCGCGCCGAGGTGGGGATGATTCCTCCGGGCGGCGCGAAGATCAATCCGGCCACCAACGCGGTGCAGAGTCTCGTTGCCGTGGAGCGCGATGGCGGTTGGAAGGTGGCGCTGTTCCAGAACACCCCGGCGGCGTGGCACGGGCGGGAGGATGACGTCAAAGCGCTGACGGCGGAGTTGCAGGAGGTGTTTGAACGACGCTCAGGATGACAGATGCCACGCCCGGCGAAAGTAGCCGGGATATTCGATCAGCAATCCATCGTCATCGACAGGCAGATCGGATTCGAATCCACTCTCCAGCGAGGCGTAGTGATACGTCCGTTCGTGGGTTCTCGTGTATCGCTGCGTGCTGCGATGGAACTGGCCGTCACGAGGATCGATGAAGACGATATCGATCGTTGCGGAGGCGCCTTCGTCGAGCTGCAGGCGGCGGATGGCCAGCGTGTTGGTGAAAGGCGAGGCCAGGATATCGACGTCGAAACAGCCATCGAGCGCGGGAAGCGGACTGGATGCATCGCGCCAATGGCCGGCTCCGTCCGAGGTCAGGATGACTTTGCCGGTGATGTCGACCTGACGAACGCGCCAGGCGGAGTCGCACTCGATGGTGTACTGCGCGCGATACGACGTTTCGCCGTTGTCGCGCACGATGATGCCGTCGGCTTTGATCGTTGGGGAAAGCGAAAGCAGCAGGTGCTCGAATCCGCGGTCTTCGAGCGCGGCCCACATCACTTCGCGTTGGTCACCTGGTTGCGACATAGCGCTCCCAATCCTCCGCCACATCGACGTCCCACCGCAGCGGCAGCACGGCCAGCGAGTGTTGTGCTTGCCGGATCGTCTGCATGGTGGCGGCGAAAACGGCCGGTGTTCCCCAGGCGATGTTCTCGAAAATTGCCGGATCGAACGCCGCGGCTCTGCAGCCGATCAGGTAGTAACCGCCATCCTCGGCCGGGCCGATGACCCATTCGCAGGAGTCGAGCAGGGCGAAGGCGTCGTCGAGCAGCGCGCGCGGCAGGCTGGGGTCGTCGACGCCGATGGCGATGATCTTCTGCGTGGCGTGAAAGAAGAACCGTTCCGAGAAAGCCATCGACAGGCGGTCGCCGAGCGTGGCGCCGGTCTGCATGGCGGTGGGAAAATCGCCGAACGCACGCGCCAGCGACTCGCCGTTCGCCGATTCGGTTGGCGCCCAGAGGATTTCGATCTCCAGTTCCGGCGACGACTTTCCGATCGACGCCAGCAGATCGCTCAGCATCGTCTCGTACGCTTCGAGCGCGGCATCGTCGCCGATCGACGCGGCCAAACGCGTCTTTACCTTTCCGCGCTCCGGCAGCCGCGCGAAGACGAGGAGACGCTGCGCGGGCGGTGGGACGGTGGGGAACACGGCGCGCAGTATAGTTTCGCCGCTTCATGCGCACGATCGCTCTTCTCACCGACTTCGGCACGCGCGATCCCTACGTCGCGGCGATGAAGGGCGTGATCGCGTCGCGCTGTGCGGCGCGCATCGTCGATCTGTCGCACGAGATTGCGCCGTTCGATGTCTGGGAAGCGGCGTTCTTTCTGCGCGACGTCGTTCGCTACTGGCCTGAGACCATCTTCGTCTGCGTCATCGATCCGGGTGTCGGAACGGCGCGGCGGATCATCGCGGTGGAATCAGCTGGTCAAATTTTTCTGGCGCCGGACAATGGCCTGCTGCACTTCGTCGATGGCGATGCGTTCGAGGTTGCGAACGAAGCGCTCTTCCTTCCGAATGGCTCGACCACGTTTCATGGGCGTGATCGCTTCGCGCCGGTGGCGGCGGCGCTGGCGAACGGCCTGGCTGTCGGCGAGCTCGGTCCGCGGATCGATGATCGCGTGCCGCTCGATTACGAGCCCGGCTCCATCATCCGCATCGACCACTTCGGCAACTGCATCACCGACCTCGTTCCGCCGGCGGCGCCGTTCGCGGTCGAGGTTGGTGACCGGCGCATCGGCGAGGTCCGCACCAGCTACACCGGCGACGGCGCGTTCGTCATCGCCGGTTCCACCGGCTGCATCGAAATCTCCGTTGCCGGCGGCAGCGCGGCGTCGCTCTTGCACCTACGGCGCGGCGATCGCGTCACGATCGTTTCCAGATGACGGCCGACTACATCCAATCGCGGGAAATGCAACGGGAGCGCGGCGGCGTGCGGCGATTCGTCATGCCGCTGCTCATCGCGTTGGTGATCCTCGTCGGAGCTCTGTTCGGCGTAGCGTGGATTCCGCTGGTGCAGGGCCGCGACGCCTGGCTTCATGGCCGCGATGCCGAAGCCATCGCCATCGGCGAGAAGTGGTCGCGGCTGCACCTCTGGCCGGCGCAGTATCACCAGCTTCTGGCCGCCGCCTATCTGATCGACGGGCCGATGAAGAACGCCAGCGAGCATCTCGGAGGCATCGGCGAGATCCGGCTGCCGGTCATTCCGAAAGACGAGGTGGCGCGACGGCTTTTTGCGATGCAGCGCTACGCCGATTTTCTGAGCTACGACGCGGCGTCGCGCGAGACTCGCGAGAATGCCAGCGTCCCGCTCTACCGTGCCGCGGCGCTGGTGGCCGCGAATCGTCTGGCCGAGGGACGGAAGGCGTTTGCGTCGATCAGCAGGACGAGCGTCGATGGGTCTCGCTACGCGGCGTTGCAGAACGCCATCACCGAACGTGCAAGCGGCAACATCCCGTATGTCCTCGACCGCAGCGGCAAAACGATCGGCTCGATCCGGGCGAACGAAGTCGTCGCGGACGATGATGCCTTCGCCGCGTTTCTCAGCCGCGACGCAGGCGCCCTCACCGTCGGCGCGAACCTGCAACGCCTCGGCGCGAACGCCACGATCGAGACCACGCTCGATCCCTTCGTGCAGAAGGCCGCGGTCAAAGCGCTCGGCGATTTTCGCGGCGCGCTGGTGGCCATCGATCCGCGTACGAACGAGATCCTGGCCATCGCCAGCACACGCGGCAAGGGGTCGCTGAGCAACATCGCCCTCGAGCGCCAGTTCGAGCCCGGCTCCGTGGTCAAGGTGCTGACCGGTTTGAACGCGGAGAACGGCGGCGTCGACGTGGCCTCGCTTTTTCCCTACACCTGCAAAGGGTCGCTCGACGTCGACGGCCGCCACTTCGGCGATTGGGTGCCGGCGGGTCACGGTGTGCTGCAATCGATCAACGATGCCCTGGCCGTTTCCTGCAACGTTTTCTTCGCCGACCTCGGCCTTCACCTCGGCGTCGATCGTCTGAAGAGTTTCATGACCGCCGCCGGTTTCGACAGCGATGCGGACCTCGGCGTGCTCCGTGTTCCGCTCGGAAAAATCATCGGCCCCGTTCCGAATCACTTCGAGACCGCGTTTCTGGCCATCGGTCTGGAGCATGAGTCGATGAATGCGCTGCACGTGGCCTTGATCGCCTCGATGATGGCCAACCGCGGCGAGCTGGCCACGCCGCGGTTGCTCGTGCGCCGCCGCTCGATTCTCGGCGACGTCGTGACCAACGGTCCGGCGCAGAGCAAGTCGCGTCTGGCGTCACCCGCCGCCGCCGAGGCCATCGTGCAGGCGATGCAAGCCGTGGCCACCGATGCGAAGGGAACGGGCCGCCGCGTCCAGGTCGAAGGGATCTCCGTGGCCATGAAAACAGGCACGGCCGGCGAGCGAAAGAACGGCCTCGATGCCGTGATCCTGGCCTTCGCGCCGGCCGAATCGCCACGCATCGCCTTCGGCATCCTCGCCGAGGATGCCGGGCCGGCCGAGATCGCCGGGGCGAAGATTGCGCATGATTTTCTTCAAGCAATGGCCGGACGGCTAAAATAGCGCGCAATGCCCTCCGGCCGAGATCGACGTCGCTCCGAACGCTTCCCGACGGCCTCGATCCCCGTGCAGCTTTCCGACATCGACGGCGAGTTGATTGACCTCAGCCTCAGCGGCGCCGCGGTCATCCATCGCTCGCCGATCAGCGCCGGCGCGCCGGCCACGCTGGTCTTCCCCAGCTACGGCGGCATTTACATCCCGTGCAAAGTCCTGCGCTCGCTGGTGCAGGTGCGCCGTCTCGATGATGGTCCGGAGTACGTCTTCCGCTCGGCGATCTCCTTCACCGAGATGGAGCCGGAGCAGCGCGACCCGCTGCGCGAGTTCCTGCAGATCCAGATCGCCAGGTTGAAGGAAAAGCAGGACGAGGCCGCGGCTCAGAGGATTTAATTTTTTCCCACGTATTCGCTGAACATCCCCAGCTCCACGTGGCGGTTCACGTCCGCGAAGCCGGCGCCGCGCAGGGCGTCGAGGATCACGTCCGGCCGCACGCAATCGCGCGTCGTGGCCCAGTAGTACGCCAGCATCCGTCCCACTTTGCGGTCGCGTGCGATCAGCGTGGCCATGGCCGGGACCACGCCGCCCATGTACGCGCCGAGGAAGGTGCGGGCGGTGCGGGAGGCGGGGGCGGTGATCTCCATGATCAGGATGCGGCCGCCGGGACGGAGCACGCGGCGGCAATCGCGGAAGACGGCGTCGAGATCGGCGAAGTGCCGCAGGGCGAAGCCGATGGTAATCATGTCGAACGAAGCGTCGCGGAAGGGGAGATGCTCGCTTCCGGCTTCGATGAGCGGGAAGTGCTCCTTCTCGCGCCCGGCGATCAGCATGCCGATCGACGGGTCCATGCCGATGATGTCGTTCTTGTTGCCGGTGAGCTGCAGCGCGGCGCGGGCGACGACGCCGGTGCCGGTGGCGATGTCGAGCAGGCGGTTGCCGCGCGCGAGTCCGGCGCGCGCCAGCGCCTCGCGGCGGTAGCGGTTGCCGGAGCCGAAGCTGAGAAAGGCCACCGACCAGTCGTACCAGGGAGCGGTGTCATCGAAGAGATCGCGCACGAAGCGCTCGCGCTGTTCGGGCGCGGCGTAGTAATCGGCGAGTGGTGGATGCGGGACGACGGCCATCAGCGAGGACTCCCCATTTCTTCAAAGATCGCATCGACACTGCGCCGGTCGCCGCGGGCGTAGGCATCGTCGATCCGTTTCACGTAGTCGTCCGCGGTCTGATGAAAGACGCGGTCGTTGCCGCCTTTCGCTTCCCGCGTCTTCTCATGTCCGATCAGCGTGCGGACGTAGAGCGTCTTCTCGTTCTGCGGCATCGACTGCCATTGTGCCCGATCGATGTTGGTGCGGTGGCAGGCGAGGGCGAGGATCAGGAAAAGCAGTGTCACGCGAAGGCGCGAAGGCGCGAAGGAAGGGGTCACGCTCATTCTCGCCGCCACCGTTGCGCGATCGGCATCTGTCTTCCGCTGCCGAAAGCTTTGTTCGAGACGCGCAAGGTCGGCGCGGCCTGGCGGCGTTTGAATTCGTTGGTGTCGACCATCTTCAGGACGCGCGTGACCACCTCGCGATCGAAACCGGCGGCGACGATGGCATCGACCTCCAGCCATTCCTCGATGTAGAGCTTGAGGATGCCGTCGAGCACGTCGTAGGGCGGCAGTGAATCCTGATCGGTCTGATTCGGGCGCAGCTCCGCCGAGGGCACTTTCGTGATCGATGACTCCGGGATCACGGCGCGCTCGCGATTCAGCCAGCGCGCCACGCGGTAGACCATGGTCTTGTAGACGTCGCCCAGGAGGGAGAGGCCGCCGGCCATGTCGCCGTAAAGCGTGCAGTAGCCGACCGCCAGCTCCGACTTGTTGCCGGTGGAGAGAACCATGGCCCCGGTGCGGTTCGACCACGCCATCAGGATGTTGCCGCGGATGCGCGCCTGGGCGTTCTCGTTGGTCAGATCGAAGGTCTCGTTGCCGAAGAGCGTGTTGAAGGCCGCTTCGTAGGGCTGATAGATCGGCGTGATCGGAACGATGTGGAAGGCGATGCCGAGGTTCGCGGCGAGAGCGCGGGCGTCATCGATCGAGCCTTGCGACGAAAACTGCGACGGCATGGCGATGCCGGTGACGTGCGCGGCGCCGAGCGCTTCGACGGCGATGGCGGCGGTGACGGCGGAATCGATGCCGCCGGAGAGGCCGATGACGACGTCTCTGAACCCGCACTTGCGGATGTAGTCGCGCAACCCGAGGATCAGCGCGCGGCCGATTTCTTCGGCGTGTTCGAGAACCAGCACCGACTCGCACGGCGAGCCTTCGAGCTGGACCAGTGCGCTGTGTTCCTCGAACGCCGGCGCGCAGAAGATGGTGCGGCCTTTGGCGTCGATGACGATGGACGAGCCGTCGAAGAGCAGCTCGTCGTTGGCGCCGGCCTGATTCACGTAGACCAGCGGGACGTCGTAGCGCGTGGCGATGCGCGAGAAGAGCTCGTAGCGCGACCGCCGCTTGCCGCTGTTGAAGGGCGAGGCCGAGATGTTGAGGATGACCTGCGCCCCCTGCCGCGCCAGCTCGTCGATCGGATTGCGGCAGTAGATCTTCGTGCCGAGGACTTCGTCGTCGAACCAGAAGTCTTCGCAGATGGCGATCCCCGCGCGCACGCCGCCGATGTCGATCACGCCAACGCTCCGCCCCGGCTCGAAGTAACGCAGTTCGTCGAAGACGTCGTAGGTCGGCAAGAGCGACTTGTGCTGTTCGAGGATGACCTTCCCGTTGCGCGCCACGATGGCGGCGTTGTGCAGCGGCTTGCCGCACCACGAGGCGTTGCGCGTGATGCAGCCGAAGACGAGGGTGGTGTCGCCGGTCATCGCCGCCAGCGCATCGCGCGTCTCCAGCGCGGCGTTCACGAAGATCTCCCGATCGAGCAGATCCCGCGGCGGATACCCGGTCACCGCCAGTTCCGGCACGAGCACGACATCCGCGGCGGCCGCAACGCCCTCGGCATACGCACGGCGGATCAGCGCCGCGTTCGCCGCAAGCGCGCCGACGGTGGGGTTGATCTGGGCGATGAAGATTTTCATCCGAGGCGATTTTATGCGCTACGCGCGTTGTCGGGAGAAACGTAGGTCTGGCTCTCCAGCCCGACGGGCTGACCCGGGTCTGGAACTTCCGTGACGAGGAGTATTCACAAGAGGTCGGACTGAGAGTCCGACCTACATTTGTCCCCCCGCCCGGATTTTGCAAAGATGTCCGATCCGAGGTGAACGATGTCTGATGATTTTGGGACGGTGAGTGTCAAACGCGGCGATCGGGCGCGGGAGATCGAGTTGCTCCGGCAGCAGTACGGGAGGCATCGTCAGGCGTTGACGGAGATGATTCCGGATGCGCCGACCGAGCAGCTGGCGGCGGAGTATCAGCGGCTGGCGGCCTCCATCGATGCCTCGCTTCGCAAGCTCGATGAGCTGGAGGGGCGCTCGACGGCGTCCGGCACGGTGGCGGTTCCGGCCGGCTTTGCGGAGACGCAGCGGATGTCCACGGCGCCAGGAAACCGGCCGTTGGTCTCATCAGGGGTTTCAGCAGGGGTCTCCCCCGAGCCGGTGACCGATCACGGCATCACCAACTACGACGGTCCGGTCGACCGTCCGTCCGGCAACGGTTCACGCGTCCTTCTGATGCTGGTCATCGGCCTCGTCGTCCTCGGCGTCATCGGCTGGCTGATCTGGCGCGCCAGCTCGGAGAAGAAGCCGGCGGCGCAGGTGGTCGAGCAGCCGGCATCGACGACGAACGCGGATACCGCCGCGCCCGCGGCGCAGCCGGTTCCGGTGGCGGTGGCGGCATCGATCCGGATCGCTCCCGAGGTTGCGGACTACGGGACTATTCGAAAGGGAACGCGGGCGGTGCGGCAGTTCGAGATCACCAATCTGACGACGACGCCGTTGTCGATCACCGTGGCGCGCTCCGCCTGCCGCTGCCTCTATTACGAGTACGACACCAAGGCGAAGCTGCCACCGAAGAAAAAAGAAGCTCTGACGGTGACGATCGACGGCGCGAGAGCAAAAGCCGGCGCGCTGGACGAGAGGATCGCGGTGACGTCGAAGGATGACCCGAACGCGACGGGGACGATCGGGGTGCGGGCGGTGATCAAGTAGAGGCCCGGCCGCCGGTCGCGGTACCGAAACGAAACGATTTCTTACGTTCCTGCACTACTCCTTCAGGAAAAGGGGAGTGTCATGAAACGAATCGTTTTCGGTCTCGTGCTTCTTGCGGCGATTGCCGCTGTCGTCGTTGCCCAGGTTCCCAGCACCAATAGCGGCGGGGAGCGTGCCGCGTTGCTCTCACCGATTCAGCCGGTCGACCGAGGGGTGCTCAGCACCATTCCCAGCGGCCGGCGCGACTTCCGGCGCGATCCGCCGCGGGTCGCGGATGTCACCGGCGAGTCGCTCGGCGGCGGCAAGGTCAAGTTGTTTGTTCGATTCGAAGAGCGCGGGCTTCCTTCCGTGTTGACGCTGACGCTGGAACAGGAGCGGGTGGCGGTGCGCGACGACGGCCAGGGTGGCGACGCCAAGGCGGGCGACGGAATCTACACCGTCCTGACCACGCTGCCGCAGCAGTTCATCAACGATCGCCAGGATGTGGCGAAACGGATGGTGGCTGTGAGGGGCGGCAAGGTTTTCCGCAACCGCCGGCTGGTCGACGTCCGGGTGCCGGTGGTGGCGGAGAACAACCGCTTCGCCATCCTGCCGCCGCTCGATTTCCCGCCATTTTTCGTGCCGCCGGTCGATCCGGCAAGGTCGCTGATGATCGTCGACCCTGGGGTCGTACGCGATCCCACGCGGGCCGGCAATCCGTGCATGGCCGGCTCGAACGCGCTCGGCCCGTGGTCCTTCGGCTCGCTGATGACGGAGATGGCCAACCCGGCCGCCACCGGTGTAACGCCGTCGAACTTCGTCCGGAGCTGGCTGAATCAGTGGACGCTGCCGCAAGCGATCAACGGGCCGCCCGTTCCGGCGCGGACGCAAATCGTGAACAGGGTCATCAATCCCTGGCTTGCGGCCAGCGGCGGCGGGCCGAATCTCGATATGAAGAAGGCACCGCTGCGGCTGCTGGCGATCGTGAATCGCATCGATCTTCACGACAACGCCGCGTATGGGGTGGCCAGCGGCGGCGAGCTGCGCTTTGTCTTCGGCGTGATGAACAACTGCCAGCCGACGCCGTTCGCCGTGATCCTCGAATACGGTGTTCCGCCGATGTCGTGTCCGGCGCTCAAGGCCTACGCGCAGAAATGGCAGGCGCTGACGGGGATGACGCCGGGTACGCCGGCATTCAACGCGGCGCTGCAGGCCATCACCGATCCGATCACGAAACATGGCGCCATGCCGTCGAAGCCGAACGGCAGCGCCATCAACCAGGTGCGGACGAACGAGATCTTCCTGGCTGCACCGTGGGAGCTTCGCGAGTTCCGCGTCGACGGAACGCATCTGCTCCGCGAGACGACCACCAAGCAGACGCCGATCGGCACGTTCAACGACACACCGACGTTCACGAACGAAGCGAACGCACATGCCGCGGCCATTCTCAATCACACCTACGTCGTGCCGATGGCGCTCCCGGGGCCGGTTCCGTACCTGTCCGGTAACGCCACGGTGCCGAGCGCGCTCGGAAAACCAACGTTCTGGCGCGGCAGTCCGCCCATCGCCAACAACGACGTGCGGAGCTTCGCCTCGCTCAACACGTGCAACGGCTGCCATTCCGGCGAGACGGCCACGGCCTTCGTGCACGTCAATCCCAGTTCGCCGGTCGCGGCGCCGGCGGCTCTGTCGGGATTCCTGACCGGTGAAACGATTCCTGATCCGGTCATCCCCGCGACGCCGCGCACCTATCACGATCTGCAGGATCGCAAGCAGAAGCTGCAGGCGCTGCTGACCAGCCCCTGCATCATTCACGGTCTCTTCGATCAGCCGCTGCGCATGGTGCACTGAGGTCGGCGGAGTTTTGGCTCGGCGGCGAGGCGCCGCCGAGCCGCTAGTGCCGGCCGCGATCTTTTCGCCTTCCGCCTGGATCGGCGAGAATCGCCGGCGTGCAGGTCGTCGGATTCATCTGGATCGAGGAGATTCTCGACAAGCTTCTTCGAAAGCATGGCGTTCGCGAAGAGGAGGTCGTTGAGGTCTTCGAAGGCAAGCCGAAGTTTCAATTCGTTGAGAAAGGCCACCGGGAGGATGAACACGTCTACTCAGCGATGGGACAGACAGACGCGGGAAGGTATGTCATCGTATTCTTCGTTCACAAATCCGACGGCCGGGCGTTGCCGGTATCGGCTCGCGACATGACCGTGGCAGAGCGGAAACGATATGAGCGAAAGTAAAACGCCGATCTCGGGTGCTTCATCCTATGTTGCCATCGGTGAGTACTGGGACGATCACGATCTCAGCGACTACTGGGAGCAGACAACGCCTGCGGAGTTTGACGTCGATCTGCGGAGCTCCTCGATTTACTTTCCGCTCGAACGAACGCTCGCCGAGCAGCTGCGGTCCGCGGCGGATGCGCAGGGCGTTTCTCCCGAAACGCTTTTGAATCTCTGGGTTCAGGAGCGAATGGCCGGGAAGACGGCTTCGAAGTAATCGCATCGACGTTCCGAACCGGTATCCTTCTCCCGTTTGTCCCGCGTCCGAACCTTCGCGATCGCCGTGCTAGGCTTTCTGGCCTCGATGTGTGCGTCGGTCCCGCAACGTCAGCTCCCCAAACTCGAAGACCTCTCGCTCGATGAAAAGATCGGGCAGATGTTTGTCGTACTCGGGCGTGGCGTCTTCATGTCGGAGTCGTCGTGGGCCTACCAGGAGCTGACGCACCAGGTTCGCGACAACCGTATCGGCGGCGTGATCTGGTCGGTCTCGAACGTCTACGAGACCGCGGTCTTGACGTCGCGCCTGCAGAACGAGTCGCGCGTGCCGTTGCTGATCAGCGCCGACCTCGAGTCGGGGATGGGGATGCGATTCCTCGACACCACCTACTGGCCGTGGGCGATGGCTGTGGCGGCGACCGGCGATCCGACACTCGCCGAGGCCGAGGGACGGGTGGTGGCGCGGGAGGCGAGGCTGGTGGGGGTGAACCACATCTTCGCGCCGATTGCGGACGTCAACGTCGATGCCGACAATCCGGTCATCAACACACGCAGCTTCGGCGAGGATCCGGCCGACGTCAGCCGCTTCGTGGTGGGCTTCATCAAAGGCGTTCAGGCCGAGCATGTGCTGGCCACGGCCAAGCATTTCCCCGGACATGGCGACACGCACGTCGACTCCCATCGCTCGCTGCCGATCCTCGGCGCCGACCGGGCCCGGCTCGATCAGGTGGAACTGCTGCCGTTTCGCGCGGCCATCGATGCCGGCGTGCGCTCGGTCATGATCGGGCACCTCGCGGTTCCGTCGCTCGATGACGAGCTCGTGCCGGTGCGCAAGCCGGGTGCGGGCGAGAATCCGTACGGAACGACGGCCGCCGAGGTGCCGCAGAATGGGACCATGCCGGCGACGACGTCGAAGAAGATCGTCGGCGACCTGCTGCGGCGCGATCTGAAATTCGACGGCCTCGTCGTCAGCGATGCCATGGACATGGGCGGCATCACCGAGCACTTCGACGCCGGCGAGGCAGCCATCCGCGCCATCGAAGCGGGGCAGGATCAGATTCTGATGTCGCCGAATGTCGATGCCGCCATCGCCGCGGTCAAGGCAGCGGTGAAAAGCGGCCGGCTGAGCGAAGCGCGAATCGACCAGTCGGTGCGGCGGATCCTCGACGCAAAGGCGTTTGCCGGCGCGCCGGGTGGAACGCCGGAGGAGATTTTCAGCGGCATCGACACGAAGGAGCATCGCGACCTGGCGGCCAATATCGCCCGCCGCGCGCTCACGCTCGTGCGCGAGCAGAACGGTGCGCTGCCGGTTCGCAAAAATGCACGCGTGGTCATCGTCACCGTCAGCGATTTTCCCGAGGCCACCTCTCCGCTGCCCGACTTCGAGCGCGAGATGCGAAAGCGCCTCACCGCGCCGCCGCAGACGTTTCTCATCGATTCGCGAACGTCCGATGTCGGACAGATCACCACCGCGGTACAGAACGCCGATGCCGTCGTCTTCGCACTGGCTGTTCGCGCCCGTTCGGGCTCCGGTGTGCTGGCCGTGCCGGAGATCGCGCGCAAGCTGCTGAGCGATACTGCGTCCCGCGTTCCGACGATCGCCATCTCCTTCGGCACGCCCTACCTGTTGCGCGAGATCCCCACCGCCGGCACGTACGTTTGCGCGTACGGCGTGCAACCGGTCATGCAGCTCGCCGCGGTGCACGCGCTGTTCGGCGAAGCGCCGGTGTCGGGCAAACTGCCGGTCACCATCCCAGGCCTCGCCCCACGCGGAACGGGGATCACACGCTGATGCATTTAGGAACGATCGATTACGCCATCGTCGCCGCCTACTTCGCGCTCATCATCGGCATGGGTCTCTACTTCGGGCGCAAGGCCAAGCGCTCGATGCTCGACTACTTCCTCTCCAAGCGCTCGATGCCGTGGTGGCTGGCCGGTACGGCCATGGTGGCGACGACATTCTCCGCCGACACGCCGCTGGCGGTGACGGAGATGGTGGTGAAGAACGGCGTGGCCGGAAACTGGCTGTGGTGGTCGATGCTCGGCTCGGGCATGCTCACCGTCTTCTTCTTCGCCCGGCTCTGGCGCCGCGCCGAGGTGGTGACGGATGTGGAGCTGACCGAGTTGCGCTACTCCGGCAAGCCGGCCGCATTCCTCCGCGGCTTCCGCGCCGCCTACCTCGGCCTGATCGCCAACATCATCGTCATGGGCTGGGTGAACCTCGGCATGGCCAAAGTGCTCGCGGGAACGCTCGGCATCTCCAACCGCAGCGCGCTCTTCGCCTGCCTCATCATCGTTTTCGCCTACACCGTCTACTCCGGCTACTGGGGTGTGGCCACGACCCACGGCGTGCAATACCTCTTCGAGATGGGAGGGGCGATCATCCTGGCGATCGTGGCCCTGAACGCGATCGGCGGCGTGAACGTGCTGAAGGCGAAACTGGCCTTCGCCCATCCCGCAGGAACGCCGCCGGGTACGACGTTCGGGACGTCGGCGGCTGCGATGGCCATCTGGCCGAGCGGCGATGGCTTGTGGGTCGTGCCGGCGATCACGCTGGCGGCGCTCCTCTGCCTGAACTGGTGGGCGTCGTGGTATCCCGGCTCGGAGCCGGGCGGCGGCGGGTACGTCGTGCAGAACATGCTGGCCTGCCGCGACGAGCGCCAGGCCCGCAGCGCGGCGCTGTTTTTCAACATCGCCCATTACGCGCTGCGCAGCTGGCCGTGGGTGATCACCGCGCTCTGCACGCTGGTGATGTACCGCGGCGCGGTGAATGACGCCGATCCGGGGATCAACTACGTGCGGGCAATGGTGGACCTGCTTCCGGGCGGCCTGCGCGGACTGATGCTGGCTTCGTTCGTGGCCGCGTTCAGCTCCACGCAGGCGACCCAGATGAACTGGGGCTCGAGCTATCTGGTCAACGATCTCTATCGCCGCTTCATCAAGCGCGACGCCTCGGAACGCCACTACGTCCTGGCCGCGCGGCTGGCGACGGCGCTGACGCTCGTCCTCTCCCTCATCGCCACCCAGTTCATGGACCAGATCAGCCACGCCTGGCAGTTCCTGCTGATGCTCGGCGCCGGAACCGGACTGGTCTACATCCTTCGCTGGTACTGGTGGCGTGTGAATGCCTGGTCCGAGGTCAGCGCGATGTGCGCGGCGCTGGTGGTGTCGCTGTCGTTGCGCGGCTTCATCGACGGCTCGTCGCCGAAGGGATTCGCCATCAGCCTGATCATCACCACGCTGGCGACGACGGTAGTCTGGCTGGTGGTGACGATGCTGACGAAGCCCGAACCGCGCGCTACGCTCGACGCGTTCTACAAAAAAGTGCGGCCTGCCGGACCAGGATGGGGCGTAGTTGCTCGCGAAAGCGGAATCTCACCTGTTCGCGGCGAACTGGCCCGCAACGCCCTGGCGTGGTTGTGTGGCGTGGTGATGGTCTACTCGATCATGTTTGTTACGGGGGCAGTGATCTTCCACAACCCGAGTCAGATCATGATCTTCGGCACGTCGCTGGTAATTTCCGCGGGGATGTTGGCCGTGGTGATGAGGCGAGAGCGGGCAGAGGCGTCAGACGTCAATCGAACAGCTCCGCGCTGAGCGGCGTCCTCGATGTCAATCTCAGCGTTTCACGGTCATGATGAATAAATGACCCGAAATTCTGATAGGCTGACCGGACGTTCAGCGCGGTGACCTATGGCCAAATCCAAGGAAGATGTCGTTCAGGAGTTTCGTGTTCAGTCCATTCAGGAAGCTGCCATCCGCGTGATCTCGCGCAAGGGGATGGCCTCGGCGACGATGCAGGAGATCGCTGAGGAAGCGGGGGTTGCCAAGGGGACCATCTATCTCTACTTCCGCGATCGCGAGGAGCTGGTTGAGAAGACGTTCGAGACGGCCATCGGCGAGTTGCACAAGCGGATCGATGCGGCGCTCGAGGGTGAAGGGCCGTTTGCGCAGCGGCTGCGCGCGGTGATCACGGCCAAGCTGGCGTTCTTCAACGAGAATCGCGAGTTCTTCCGGCTCTACCACACGCTGCGGATGCCCGAGGGAACCGCGACCCAGCAACGGCGGCAGAAACGCACTTGCCAGCCGCAGTATCGGGCGCGCGTCGACCGGATGGCCGGCCATCTGAAGCTGGCCATGGATGCCGGCGAGGTGCGGCCGCTCGATCCCAAGCGCCTGGCGCTTTTCCTCATCGAGACGAGCACCGCCATCGTTCTGGAGCGGCTCAGCGAAGACGCGCCGCCGCCGGAGAGCGAAGACGTCGAATTGATCGTCTCCACGCTGCTGCGCGGAATCGCCGCGAAATGAAACGGAGCTCACATTGAAACGTGCAGTCGTTACCTTGATGCTGCTCACCTCGGCGGCAACGGCCGGGGCGCAGACGAAACTGACCTTGCAGGAAGCGCTCGCGCGCGCGCTGCAGGTCAACAACACCGTCGAGCGATCGCGCGTCGACGTCAACGTCGCCGAGGAGAATCGGAAGCAGTTGCTGTCGTCGATCCTGCCGCAGGTGAACCTGACCGGTTCGACGATTCGCAACACGACCGAGGTCTCGTTCGGAAGCGGGAGCGACTCGCGGGTCATCCTTCCGGCGAACGACTGGAACTACCGCGTCGTTCTCTCGCAGCCGGTGTATGCCGGTCTGCGTGAGAAGCGCGCCTACGATCAGGCCAAGCTCGGTGTGGTCAACGCGCGGCAGGGTGTGCGCGAGACGGAGGACGCCATCCTCCTCCGCGTGGCTTCCAACTACCTCGGCGTTGCCAACGCCGAGGCCAACATCGCCATCGAGCAGAAAAACATCGACATCGCCGAGAAGCGGCGCACGCAGTCGAACGCTTTCTATCAGGCCGGCGAAGTGACCAAGGTCGATGTGCTCCGCGCCGAGACGCAGATCAAGGCGTCGCAGCGGCTGCTGGCGCAGGCGCAGCAGCAGCGCGAAGCGGCTGAGAGTGCGTTGCGCGCCGATCTCGATCTGACCGGCGACATCGCGGTGACGTCACCGGCGCCGACGCTCGAGGCGATGCCGGACGAGCAGACGCTCGTGACACGCGCCGAGGCCAGCCGCCCGGACATTGCCATTGCCCAGAACAACATCCGCGTCGCCGAGCTGGAAGTGCTGAAGCAGCGCGGCGCGTATTTCCCGGTGGTGACCTTCGACGCCGGCTACATCGACCAGAAGTCCGCGTTTCCGGCCAGCCGCTACGGCTACGGCGCGTTCCGGTTCACCGTGCCGATCTGGCAGTCGGGGCAAGTTTCGGCGCGCATTGCCTCGGCGAAGGATCGCGAGCAGCAGGCGCGCTCGCTGCTCGAAGACGCGAAGGTGGCCGCGCGCGAGGACGTACACAAAGCGATCACCGACTTGCACGCCGCCGACACCACGCTGCAACTGGCGAAGGAGCAACTGGCTGTCGCCGAGGCCGAATATGCCCAGGTCTTCGAGCTGTATCGGGCGCAGGAATCGACGTCGCTCGATCTGGCATCCTCCGAAGTCTCGCTGGCCGATGCCCGCCGCGCGGTGGCCTCGGAGACGTTGAATCACAACCTTGCACAACTCCGCGTCTGGTATGCCGCCGGCGCGATCAAAGAAGCGGTTGGAGCCGGTACGACCGGCCGCGCGGTGGGAGCGACACATTGATGAAGCATTCATCCGTCATCACGATTTCGATTCTGACCCTGGCGCTGCCGTTCGGCTGCGCGAAGAAAGAGGCCGCGCCGCCGGCGACGACGACACATGCCGCGCCGGCGTTGCCGGGCGACGTGCAGGGCGTGGCTGCCGCGGCGACCAGTACCGACGCGGCTACGGCCACACAGAGCGCGGCGGTGGCGTCGGCCGAATCGGGCGGCACGATCGTCGCCACCGGCGAGCTGATCTCGCCCGTTCGCTCGGAGCTTGCGGTCAAGTTTCCGGGACGCGTGGCGAAGATGTACGTCGATGAAGGATCGCGCATCAGCCGCGGGCAGCCGCTGCTCGATCTCGAGACCGACTATCCGCGCCTCAATCTCGCAAAGGCGCAGGCGGACATCGTCCGCGCGGAATCGATGGAGCAGGACGCGCAGCGCGATCTCAACCGCAAGAAAGAGCTGATCGGCAAGGAGTCGATTCCGCAGGCGACGTTCGATCGTTCGCAGGCAGCGTTCGATCAGGCTCGCGCGAACAAGCAGGCCATGCAGGCGCAGGCGGCTATCTTCCGGCAGCAGATCGCCGATTCCACACTCCGTTCGCCGATCGATGGCGTGGTGGCCGATAAACGGACCGACGTCGGCCAGCGCCTCGGTGACGCCACCGTCGCCCTCGTCGTCGTCCAGACCTCGCCGCTGAAACTTCGCTTTCGCGTTCCGGAAAAAGAGATCGCGCACGTCCGCAACGGCCAGAACGTCAAAGCAACTGTCGACGCCTATCCCGGCGATGTTTTCCAGGGACGCGTGGCCGTCGTCGGCGGTGTCGTCGATCCGGCCACGCGGTCGTTCACCGTCGAAACGGAGTTCCCCAATCGCGACGGCAAACTACGGCCCGGCATGTTCGCGCGCGTAGAACTGGGACAGTAGGACACCATGCACAAACTTGCCGCACTCTGCGTTCGCCGTCCGATCTTCGCCACGGTCATCGTTCTCTCGCTCGTCGTGGTCGGCTGGTTCGCCTACCTGCAGCTCGGCGTCGATCGCTTCCCCAAAGTCGACATTCCGACGATCACCATCACCACGCGGCTCGTCGGCGCGGCGCCGGAAGAGATCGAGACCGACATCACCGACAAGATCGAAGAAGCCGTCAACACCATCAGCGGCATCGACCAGCTGCAGTCGATTTCGTCCGAGGGGACGTCGCAGGTGATCGTCACCTTCGTGCTGGAGAAGGACCTCGACGTGGCGGCGCAGGAAGTGCGCGACAAGGTCAACACGATCCTGCGCGACCTGCCGAAGGACGCCGACCCTCCCATCATCCAGAAGATCGATCCCGACGCCATTCCGGTCCTCGGCGTCGCTCTTTCCGGCCCGGCGCCGATCCGCGACATCACCGAATTCGCCGACAAAAAACTGCGCCGGCGGCTCGAATCGATCAACGGCGTCGGCCAGGTGCTCATCGTCGGCGGCCGTCCGCGGCAGATCAACGTCGTGGTCGATTCGGCCAAACTCTCCGCCGTCGGCTTGACCACGGCGCAACTCGTGGCCGCGTTGCAAGCGCAGAACGTGCAGATCCCCGGCGGCAAAGTCGAGCAGGGATTGCGCGATCTCACGCTGCGCACGTATGGCCGCATGCAGTCGCCGGCCGATTTTGCGAACATCCCGCTCTCGACTTCGAACGGCTACGTGATCAAAGTCGGCGACGTCGCCCACATCGAAGACAGCGTGGCCGAGCCGGAATCGATCGCCACCGTCGACGGCAAACCGGCCGTGGTGATGAACATCCGCAAGCAGTCCGGCACCAACAGCGTCGAGGTCATCGACCGTCTCAAGGAGCAGCTGGTCCTGGTGCGAGCCGATCTCCCGAAAGGGTGGGACATGAAGATCGTCCGCGATCAGTCGGACTACATCGTGGCCGCCGTCGACGCCGTGAAGGAGCATCTGATCCTCGGCTCCCTCTTCGCGGCGCTGATCGTCTGGTTCTTCCTCTCCTCGCCGAAACTGCGCGAGGCGCTGATCATGCTGGTGGCGACTCTGGCCACGTACACGCTGCTGTTCGGCGTTCATGACATCGCCGCGCGTGCTCCCATCCTTCATGTCTCGATCGGGGCCTTCGTCGTCTTGTACGGCCTGGCCAGTTGGTGGGCATCGCGGAAACAGCTTCCCTTCACATTCCGCGTCGTCACGGCCGTGGTGGTCTTCGCCATCGCCGCGTTCGTGCCGAAGGGCGGCGTCGTTCCGATCAACCCGGTCCGGCTGGCCGGCGCGCTCGTGGCGTTCGGCATGTTGCTCTACTTCTTCCGCCGCTCGCGGCCGACGATCATCGCCGCCATCGCCATCCCCAGCTCGATCATCGCCACCTTCGCGGCGATGCGTTACGAGAACTTCACGCTGAACGTCATCACCCTGCTGGCGCTGACGCTGGCAGTCGGCATCGTCATCGATGACGCCGTGGTCGTGCTGGAGAACATCTTCCGCTTCATGGAAGAGAAGAAGATGCCGCCCGAGGAAGCCGCGGTCGAAGGGACGAAGGAAGTGGGTCTGGCCGTTCTGGCCACCTCGCTGTCGCTCATCGCCGTCTTCCTGCCGGTGGCATTCATGGCCGGGATCGTCGGCCGGTTCATGCATTCGTTCGGCGTGACCATGGCCATCGCCATCGCCGTCTCGCTGCTGGTCTCGTTCACGCTCACGCCGATGATGTCCGCGCGCTGGCTGCGGCGCGAAGATCTTTCGCATGAGGCCTCGACGCGCGAGCACGGCGTTTACGCCAGGATCGAAAGCGTTTACTTGGCCATGCTCGACTGGTCGATGGCGCATCGCTGGGTGATCGTGCTGGCGATGATCTTCGCCCTGGTCTCGATCGTGCCGCTGGCGAAGGCGGTGAACAAGAACTTCCTGCCGTCGGACGATGAATCGCAGTTCCAGGTGCAGGCCCGAGCGCCCGAGGGAGCGAGCTTGCAGACGACGCAGACGATCATGGAATCGATCGCCGCGCGCGTACGCAGGATGCCCGAGGTGGAGACGACCGTCGTCACCATCGGCGACGATCCGCAGGTCACGCAGAACCTCGGCACGGTCTACGTCAAGCTCGTTCCGGTCGACAAACGGAAACGCGATCAGTTCGCGGTCATGGCCGACGTGCGCAACAACGTCATGCCGCAATACGAGCGCCTCAATCTGCGGACATCCGTCGGCCCGGTCAACGCCTTCGGCGGCGGCGTGAACGCAGACATCATGTATTGGATCGGCGGACCCGATCTGAATCAGCTCTCGAAGTACTCCGACGCGCTTTTGGCCGATCTTCGCGGCTGGAAGAGCCTCGGCGTCATCGATCCCGACACGAATCTGATCACCGGCAAACCGGAGCTCGGCGTGCGCATCGATCGCGACAAGGCTTCGGACATGGGCGTGCGCGTGCAGGACATCGCCTCCACGCTCAACGTGCTCGTCGGCGGGCTCAAGGTGACCGATTACTACGAGGGCGGCGAGCAGTACGAGGTCCACGTCCGCGCCGAGCATGAGTACCGCAAGGATCCGCAGGGAATCACACAGGCGCAGGTGCCCTCCGGTGGCGCGCGCGTCGTGCAGCTGCGCGACGTCGTGACCATGTCGCCCGGCGCCGGACCGTCGTCGGTCAATCGCATCCAGCGGCAGCGCCAGGTCATGCTCACCGCGAACATGGCGCCCGGCCACTCGGCGCAGACGGTGATGGACAACCTGCTGACGGAGACGAAGAAGCTGAACATGCCTGCCGGCTACGCCTCGGGATTCACCGGCCGTTCCCGCGAGCAGACGCGCGCGTTCACGAACTTCATGTTCGCCTTCCTGCTCTCGATCATCTTCATGTACCTGATTCTGGCGGCACAGTTCGAGAGCTGGATTCACCCGGTGACGATTCTGCTGGCGCTGCCGCTGACGGTTCCCTTCGCACTCTTCTCGATCCTGGTGCTGAACCAGTCGCTGAACATCTTCTCGATGCTGGGCATCCTGGTGCTCTTCGGCATCGTGAAGAAAAACGGCATCCTGCAGGTCGATCACACGAACGGCCTGCGCGCGCACGGCCTCCCGCGGGCGCAGGCGATCCGCGAAGCGAATCGCGACCGGCTGCGGCCGATCCTGATGACCACACTGGCGTTCGTGGCCGGCATGCTGCCGCTGGTGGCCTCGAGCGGAACGGGCGCGGCAACGAATCGCGCCATCGGCTCGGTCATCATCGGAGGGCAGACTCTGGCGTTGCTGCTGACGCTGCTGGCGACGCCGGTGGCCTACTCGCTGTTCGACGATCTGCAGGAGAGAATGCGGGCGAAGCGGGAAGTGAACGTTTCAGGCGAGGAGCCGGTACCGGCGCAGTAGGGGCTGCGGGGTCTCGCGGCTTGTTTACCGCGCGACCCCGCCGCAACCGCGCAACCCCGACGCAACCGCGATTACATCCTCTTCAGCGCGATCTGCACTTCCGACGCGCCGACGCCGCGGAGGACGTTGCGGGCCAGGTCGGCCTGGAGATCGCTGGAGGACGTTCCTTCGACGCGAAGGACGCCTTTCGTGCAGCTCACGTGCAGGTTGCAGCCGTCGAGGCCGCGAGTCGAAGCGAGATGGCGCTCGGCCGTGCGGCGGATTCCTTCATCGTCCGAGGCCGTCTGGGCCACGATCAGATTGGCGACGCGCTGGAAACCGAGCTGCTTCACCACCGTCGCGGCCTGAAGCGCGGCAGCTGCATCCGCGGTGCCCTTGAGCACGACGATGCCGCCGACATTCGTGGCGCTGAGTCCGCCGATCTGGATGTTGGCGTTGCGGATGGCCTTGACGATCTCCGCGTCCGGAACCTGCGGCGTCACAACCTGCGCGCGACGAATGCCCTGAGTCGTGGAGTCTCCGCCGTGGCGGACGAGGATCGAAGTGACGCCGGCGACCGCTACGACCGCCGCGATTGCGATAGCTACCTTTTGGCTCTTTCTCATGCCTGTAACAACTCAAGCGGCGTGCCATCTTCGAGCCCTTGACAATCCGAGAGCGCAGACTTACTGTATTAGGCACCTAATACACAAACACTGAGGATGATTATGAAAAGGACATTCATTGCTGTGGTCGTTGCCCTGATCGTTTCGCCGCTGTTTGCCGCCGATGGCCCTTACTCACCGACCGAGGCCGAGCGTGCGCGCTGGACCATGCACGACATGACCAGCTGGCGCACCTGTTTCGATGCCTACAAGCTCGACCATGGCAAGTACCCCGAGGTGACGACCGCCGAGGAGGCACGGGCGGCGTTCGAGCCTGTGTATGTCGTGCACCTCCCGATGACCGACGCCTGGGGCCGCGCATATGCCGTCGAATCGGACGGGAGCAAATACGCGGTAGCCAGTTCCGGCACCGACGGCAAATTCGACAGGCAGAGCTGGTCGACGGGCGGGGCGCTGAAGTCGTTCGACGAAGACGCCGTGGTCACGAATGAAGGCCGCTGGCTCTTCCGTCACTGGGCCATGAAATAGGCCATGTTCGCCATCAATCCGACAGACCCTGCGCCGATCTGGCGCCAGATCGAGGAAGGCGTCCGGCGGCTGATCGCCCTCGGCGCGCTGCAGCCCGGCGCCTCCGTGCCTTCGGTTCGCGACCTCGCCAAGGATCTGCGCGTCAATCCGAACACCGTGGCCCGCGCCTATCAGCGGCTCGCCGAGGGGGGCGTGCTGTCGGTCAAACGAGGGGAAGGGACGTTCGTGGCCGACACGCCATCGCAGCCGAAGAAAGCGGAGCGGAACGAAGCGCTGCGCGATGCCGCCACGCGCTACGCATCGACCGCCATCGCCGTCGGATCCGAGCTCGACGACGCGGTCGATGAGCTCGAGAGCGCCTTCGAGCGCGTGGTGCGCGAGCACAGGAGAAAAGCATGACTGACAACGCCATACGGATTTCCGGCCTCACGGTGCGCTACGGCCGGCTGCTCGCCGTCGACCACGTCGCGCTCGATGTTGCCAAGGGCAGCGTGTACGCGCTGGTCGGCCGCAACGGCGCCGGAAAATCGTCTCTCGTCCGCTGCCTCCTCGGGCAGATGAAACCCGACCATGGCCAGTCCATTCTGTTCGGTGAAGATGCCTGGTCGCGCCGCGCCGCTCTCATGCAGCGCATTGGCATCGTCACCGAAGACGCCGACGCACCGCCGGAGATGAGTGTCGCCGCCATCGCCCGCTTCTGTTCGCAGCTGTACGAGAAGTGGGACCAGGCCGGCGTCGAGACGCGCCTGGAAACGTTCGGTGTTCCGATGAAGAGCCGCTTCGGCAGTCTCTCGAAGGGCCAGAAGAAGCAGGTGTCGCTGGCACTGGCGCTGGCAATCTCGCCGGAGCTGCTGGTGCTCGACGATCCCACCCTCGGCCTCGACGTCGTAGCCCGCAAGTCGCTGTTCGAGGAAGTGATCGGCGATCTGGCCGACCGCGGCACGACCATCTTCATCACCACGCACGACCTCGGCGGCGTGGAGACGTTCGCCGATCGTGTCGGGATGATGGAGCACGGAAAACTCGTGCTCGACGAAGACGTCGACGCGCTCAAGTCGCGCTTCCGCCGGATCCGTTTCGCCGCGCAGCCGGTGGCGATCGATGCAGCGGTGCTTCGCCCGACGGTGATGCGGAGCTGGGGCGGCGGCGCGGAAGCGATCGTCAGCAACTACGACGATCTGGCCTTCGAGCGGATGCGCAGCACCAGCAACATCGGCGCCGCCGAGGTGGAAGTGATGTCGCTCGAAGAAATCTTCATTGCCATGGCAGGGGGCAAGTCATGAGAAACGCACTCACGATCGCAGCGAGAGAATTCGAGGAGAAGCGCTTCGTCGCGTACGCGGCCGTGGCCTTTGCCGTATTGCCGTTTCTCGTAGCGATCATTCCCGGGATCAACAGCAGGTCGCCTCACGAAACGATCGCGCTGTTGTCGCTGATCTTCGCCAGCGGTTTCACGGTCGCTCTTGCGGTAATGACAGGGGCGAGCTTTGTCGGCCGCGATCTCTCCGATGGACGGATGTCATTCTATTTTTCGCGTCCCATCTCTTCCGCATCGATCTGGTTCGGAAAGCTGACGGCGGGGATTCTGATGATCGTCGGCTGTTTTGGCGTCATCATCGCGCCCGCCTGGCTGGCCACCGGAGCGCAGTGGAAGAGCTTCTGGAGCGTCTCGCTTGGCGAAGCCAGCCCGCTGCTGCTCGCCGTTTCGCTGGTGCTCTTCCTCGCGGCGCACGTGATCGGAACGTTTGCGCGTTCTCGATCGCCGTTGATCGTGATCGATTTTGCCGCTGCGGTTGTCTGCGGCCTGGTCATCCGCTTCCTCGCTTTTCAGCTGGCCGCTGGCCAGGCCATCGTCCTCGGCACGTGGCTGGCGATTCTGTTGGCGATTCTTCTGTTGTCGTCGATCGTCTGTGGAGGGGCGTGGCAACTGGCGCGTGGACGCACCGACCGGAGGCGCAATCATCTGGCGCTGTCGCAGGCCATTTGGGGAATGATGGCGGCCGCCCTGCTCCTCGTGGGAACGTATGTCGCGTGGGTAGCCTCGGTGCGTCCCAGCGATATCACCATCGACACGCGCGCGAACCGTTCGACCAGCGGCCCGTTCGCGCTGATTACCGGAAAGAGCCGCGGACGTTTTGACTACAGGGCCGGATTCCTTCTCAATACGGAAGATGGCTCCGCAACGCGCGTCAGCTCATACGCCGACTGGTTCATCCACTACACGCGCGATGGCCGAAGCGCGCTGATACCAGCTGCGGATTCGAACCTGAATCCTACCAACGTCCTGATCTATCGCAAGGGCGTGAAAGAGCCGATTGATACGGGCCTGACGATTTCTCCGAGTGGATACTTTCTCTCGGATGATGGCGGACGCCTTGCCACGCTTTCGCGTGAGGACGTCCTTTCCGTGTACGACGTCGCGCAAAAGCGCTCACTGGTTTCGGTGAAACTTCCGCAGTCGGCGTATGTGCGCGCCTTTTTCGTGTCGCCGGATGTAGTGCGTCTTTATCTCAATACTCATGAAGGGATGAAGATCGGGGAGATCGACGCACGCGCCGGCGGTTTCCGCGAGACCGGTACGGTGGCCACGAACACAGGGGTTCTCATCTATCCCGACTCGTCGGTGACCCATATGCTCGTCAGGCCGGAGGCTCGCGCCGATATCGTCACGCTGAACGACGCCCGCACCGGGGCGCTGATCACAACGCTGGCCAGCGGCACACACGTGAGGACGTCGCGGTTCCTGCGCGATGGACGCATCGCCATCGTCGACGGGCCCGAGTCGGCGACGGTGCTGCACATTTTCAGCGCCGGCGGCGTTCTCGAGCACGACGTTCCGCTCGGTCCGAGCCACCAGACGATCTTTGTCGGAGACGACGGTGTGCGCGTCGTACTGTTTGCCGTCTCGCCCAAGCGCAATGCATTGATTGCCGCCAACGTCAATGGCGGCGTCATCGAACGTCGCGAGATGGTACCGGTGTGGGTGTCTTCGGGGTTCGCGGATCCACGCCCGCCGATCGAGCCGTTGCGCGATGTCTTCTACGGCGATGGGACTGGACGCATGATGGCCTGGAACCCAGCCACCGGTGCGAAGCGGAGGATTACGTAACCATCAAACGTCTTCTCAGAACTGCTGCAGCACCCTCAGATCGTTCTCGAACAGCGTCCGGATGTTGGGGATGTCGAACTTGATCATGGCGCAGCGGTCGAGGCCGAGGCCGAAGGCGAAGCCGCTCCATTGCTCGGGGTCGATGCCGACGTTGCGGAGGACCTGGGGGTGGATCATGCCGCAGCCGAGAATCTCCATCCAGCCGGTCTGGGAGCAGGTTCCGCAGCCGGCGCCTTTGCAGAAGACGCAGGACATGTCGACTTCGGCCGACGGTTCGGTGAAGGGAAAGAAGCTCGGGCGCATGCGCATCTTCGAGTCGGCGCCAAAGAGGCGCTTGATGAAGTGCTCGAGCGTCGCCCGCAGGTGGCCGATGTGGATCCCTTTGTCGACCAGAAACCCCTCGGCCTGGTGGAACATCGGCGAGCGGCGCATGGTGATCTCGTCGCGGCGGTAGACGCGGCCGCAGGAGAGTACTTTCACGGGCGGTTGGTGCTTTTCCATCGAACGGATCTGTACGTTCGAGGTGTGGGTGCGCAGCAGGTACGGTTCGACATCGAGAAAGAAGGTGTCCTGCGTATCGCGCGCCGGATGGTCGGGCGTGAAGTTGAGCGCTTCGAAGTTGTACCAGTCGCTCTCGACCTCGGGGCCGGGATCGAGCGAGTAGCCCATCTCGGCGAAGATCGTCTCCATCTCCCGGCGGACGATGGTCACCGGATGCAGGTGGCCGAGGCTCGGGAGACGGGCGGGGAGGGTGACGTCGATGATGTCGTGCGCTTCCTTCCGCTTCGACTCCTCGGCGGCAACGCGTTCGTGCTTTTCCTTCAGCTCCGACTCGAGGCGGTCGCGCAGCTTGTTCAGCGCATCGCCGGCGTCCTTCTTCTGCTCTTTCGGCACTTCCTTGAGCCGCGAGAAAAGCGCCGGGATGAGGCCGCCCTTGCGGCCGAAGTAGTGAACGCGCAGCTCATCGAGAGCGGCGGCGGTATTGGCGCCGGCGAGGGCGGCGTCGAACTCATTGCTGATGCGTGTGATGTCGTCGAGCATGTCGAGCGGGCGATTGTACAAACAAAAACGCGGGCCGAGGCCCGCGTTTGGTGTGTGTGTCGAACGATTGGTGATTACGCGGTCGGCTGTTTGGCGGCCGGACGCTTCGTGGCGGTCTCTTTGTCGAGTGCGGTGCGAAGCTGCTGCTTGTTCAGCGCGCCCTTGGCGCTGTCGACGAACGCGGTGAAGGCGGCGGCGTCGCGGACGGCGATGTCGGCCAGGATCTTCCGATCGACCAGCGAACCGGCGGCTTTGAGGCCGGCGATCAGCTGCGAATAGGAGATCCCGTTCAGACGGGCGGCGGCGTTGATACGGGCGATCCAGAGCTTCCGGAAATCACCCTTGCGATCCTTGCGGCCGGCGAAGGCGGAGTTGAGCCCCTTCTCGACCTGCTGTTTCGCGATGCGGTGACCGCGCGACTTCATCCCGAAGTAGCCTTTGGCCAGCTTCAGGATCTTGGTGCGGCGGTTCTTTCTTTTTGGACCTCGTTTGACTCTCGGCATCTTGTCTCCTCGTTTGAATCGTTCTGAGCGGGCGGGTCAGGAGTGGTGATTACCGCGCCTCGCTCGGGTTGATGGCTCTCGCTGTCGGGTGCCGGCTCTCGGGAAAACGGGGTGGGTGTGCCCGAGAGCTGACAGCCGGCAGCTGACAGCCGCTAGAGATACGGAATCATCCGGCGCACGGTCTTCTCGTTCGCCTTCGACACCTGAGTCTCTTTTCCCAGCTCCGATTTGCGGCCGGGCGATTTCTTGGTGAGGATGTGCGAGTGGAAGGCGTGATTGCGCTGAATCTTGCCCGTTCCCGACTTCTTGAACCGCTTGGCGGCTCCACGATGCGTCTTCATTTTCGGCATAGCTTGGCTCCTAACTTACTGAGGCTTTGGTGAATTCCTGGGCACCCGTGGGTGGTCGGTGCCCGGTTGTCAGTGCTCGGTTTTGAGAACCGACCACCGAGAACCGATAACCGTTATTTCACCGGCGATATCACCATCGTCATGCGGTTCCCCTGAACGTCCGGATTCGGATTCTCGGGGGCGCCGACTTCCTTGATCTCGTTCAGCAGGCGATCGAGCACGGCCCGGCCGAGCTCCATGTGGGTCATCTCGCGGCCGCGGAAGCGGATCGACGCTTTGACCTTGTCGCCGTGCTGCAGGAAGCGGACGATGTTGTTCTTCTTGAAATCGAAATCGTGATCGTCGATGCGGGGGCGGAACTGCACCTCCTTGACCACGATCACCTTCTGCTTCTTCTTGGCCTCGCTCTGCTTCTTCTTCTGCTGGAAGACGTACTTGCCGTAATCCATGACCTTGCAGACGGGAGGGTTCGCCGTCGGCGAGATCTCCACCAGGTCGAGGTCTTTCTCCCGGGCCATGTCCTGCGCCTGCTGGAGCGGGACGACACCGACCTGGGAGCCGTCAGCACCGATGAGGCGGACCTCAGGGATGCCTCGGATCATTTCATTGATTCTGGACTCTGGTTCTGCGGGTCTGCGGTCGAAACGCGATCCTCGTCGTGGTGGGAAAATGCGGAAATCCTCCTGTTGTACGTTGCGCGGAAGCGCGAAATCTACGAATAAAACCCTACAAAGTCAACGCGCGGGCCTCGATCACCCGCCTGGCTTCGGCCACGAATTCATCGATCGACATCGATGCCTGATCGCCCCCGCTCCGCTTCCGGACCGAGACCGTTCCGCCGGCCACTTCCTTCTCGCCGACCACCAGCATGTACGGGATCTTCTTCATCTGCGCGTCGCGGATCTTCGCGCCGAGCTTCTCATTCGCTTCGTCGGTCTCGACCCGCAAGCCGGCCGCGCGAAGTTTTGCCGCCGTCTCGCGCCCGTAGTCAAGGAACTTCTCCGACAACGGCAATACCGATGCCTGCACCGGCGCGAGCCACAACGGGAACGCTCCGGCAAAGTGCTCGATGATGATGCCGATGAACCGCTCGATGGAGCCGAGTATTGCGCGGTGGATCATCACCGGCTGATGCTCGCCGTTGTCCGCGCCGATGTAGCGAAGCTGGAAGCGCTCCGGCATGGCGTAGTCGAGTTGGACGGTGCCCAGCTGCCACGGCCGGCCGATGGCGTCGGTCACCTGGAACTCCAGCTTTGGACCATAGAACGCGCCCTCGCCCGGGTTGATGTGGTACTCGACCCCATTCTTCTTCAGCGCGTTTTCGAGGGCGGTCTCGGCCGCGTCCCACATCGCGTCGTCGCCGAGCCGTTTCTCGGGCCGGGTCGAGAGAGCGATGCGCACGTCCTTGAAATCGAAGATGTCGTACATCTCCTTGATCAGGCGCAGCTCGCGGTCGATCTCCGGCTCGATCTGGTCGGGAGTGACGAAGAGGTGGGCGTCGTCCTGCGCGAACGAGCGGACGCGCACGAGACCGTGCGTCACGCCGGAACGCTCGTAGCGATGCAGGCGCGCGAAGTCGGCGTAGCGGATCGGCAGGTCGCGATACGAGCGCCGCTCCATGGCGAAGATCTGGGTATGCCCGGGGCAGTTCATCGGCTTGACCCCGTACTCCCTCTCATCGACCTCGGAGAAAAACATGTTGTCGCGGTAGTTGTCGTAGTGCCCCGAGATCTTGAAGATCTCGGTGTCCCACACCAGCGGAGTGACCACCTCGCTGTAGCCGTCGCGGGCGTAGAACGCGCGGACGAAATCGACCAGGGTGTTGTAGATCGACGCGCCCTTCGGCAGGAAGATCGGCATCGACGGCGCGAAGTGGTTGAAGGTGAAGAGCTTCAGCTCCTTCCCCAGCTTGCGGTGGTCGCGCGCCTGCGCCTCTTCGATGCGCTTCAGATAGGCAGCCAGTTCCTCCTTGTCGGCCCAGGCGGTGCCGTAGATCCGCTGCAGCATGGCGTTGCGCTCGTCGCCGCGCCAATACGCGCCGGCCACCGAGGTGAGCTTGAACGCGCCGAGGCGGCCGGTGGAAGGGACGTGAGGCCCGCGGCAGAGATCGAACCACTCGCCCTGCCGGTAGACCGAGAGCGGCTCATCGCCGGGGATGCCTTTGATGATCTCCACCTTGTACTTCTCGCCGAGTTTCTCGAAGGTGGCGATGGCCTCGTCGCGGCTCAGCTCCTCGCGGCGGACCGGCAGATCGCGCTTGACGATCTCGCTCATCTTCTCCTCGATGAGGCGCAAGTCGTCGTCCGAAAACGGCCGGTCGGTGCCGAAGTCGTAGAAGAACCCGTTCTCGATCACGGGGCCGATGGTGACCTGCGTTCCCGGGAAGAGCTCCTGCACCGCCATGGCCATGAGGTGGGCGGTGGAGTGTCGGATGGTATCGAGCCCGGCCTCGCTCTTCGGCGTGACGATCTCGATTTTGGCGTCGTCAGGAACCGGGGTGTAGACGTCGACCACTTTCCCATTCACCTTGCCGGCGATGGCCGCCTTCGCCAGCCCTTTGCCGATCGACGCTGCGACGTCGGCCACGGTCGCGCCGTCCTGAACTTCTCGTTGAGACCCATCGGGTAGTTGTACGTGCATGGTTTGCCTCGAAAAATGAAAAGGGCCGATTGCTCGGCCCTGTCGGATTGTCTTGATTACAAGCGGACCATCATCGACAGGGAGCGTTCGAAGAGCCCGCCGTTCGCGTCATACGCCGAGTGGTCGTCCTCATGGTCGGGGAGTTTAGCATCCTGGGACCGCGGGCGTCTCGCCCGCCGTTCTTGGCAGAATCCTGCTCAGCGGCGGGCGGGACGCCCGCGATCCCAGGCGGCTAACCGCGACGTTGGCGCTTCGTCCAACGGACATGAAAACCGCGCCGCTCGCTCTCCTGTTCGTCGCCATCGCCGCCACCGCCTTCGCGCAGCGTCCCCGCATCGTCCACGGCACGGTCACCTCCGTCGCCGCCTCCGCCGACCTCGGCGCGCAGATTCGCGGCTCGCGGACGAAGTACATCGGCTATGCCGTCCCCGAGATCGAGGGAGAGCACGTCATGTGCTGCTTTGAGAACTATGGGGACTTCCGATCCGGCGGGAAGTGCAGCCTCGATCATGACGGCAGCTCGTTCACGAACAATGACGAGCACGAGCAGCTGCATCCGCTCAGCGAGACCTTCGCCCTCCTCTATCGTGTCGAAAACGGGGAGATCGCCAAGGTTCGAACGTATTCGATGGACTGCGTGCTCGATGCGGACGGAGCCGCGATCACCTGGATCGACGGCGTCGACCCGCGCAAGAGCGTGGCGCTGATCGTTTCGCTCCTCGGCCCTCCCGGCCATCATTCCGACTACGTGATGTCGGCGCTGGCTCTCCATGCCGATCCGTCGGCGACGACCGAGCTGGAGCGTTTGCTGAGGTCGACCGACGCCTCGGACGAAACGCGCGGGCACGCCGCCTTCTGGCTCGGTCAGACCCGCGGCCGGCGCGGATTCGAGGATGTTCTGGCCATCGCCCGCTCGCAATCGTCGTCGCAACGACTGCGCGAGAAGGCCGTCTTCGCCATCTCGCAGTCGAGCGAGCCGGAAGCGACCGATGAGTTGATCAAATTGGCCAAGAACGATCCGACCGCGCATGTGCGCAGCCAGGCGCTCTTCTGGTTGTCGCAGAAAGCGGGGAAGAAAGCCGCGGGTGCGGTGCGCAATGCCGTCGATGACGATCCCGATGCAGGCGTGCGCGAGAAGGCCGTCTTTGCCATCTCGCAGCTTCCGAACGATCAGTCCGTCCCGATGCTGGTCGAGCTGATGAAAACGCATCGCGATCCTGGCGTCCGCAAGAAGGCGGCCTTTTGGCTGGGCCAGAAAAACGATCCGCGCGCGCTGGCGGCAATTGAGGATGTTTTGAGGAAGTAAGGTTGCCTGCGCCGCCGGTCGGCGTTACCTTGTCGCTATCCACGCGAAAAGGGAGGTCATCTTGAGCCGGCGCACGCACGCGGTCTGCGGTTTCCTTCCGCCGCACATCCTTCGCTCGATCTCCGAAAACAGCGACGACGCAACGCAACGCGAGCGCGCACACGCCGCGCTGGAAATCTCGGCCCAGGTGCGCGGCGCGCGTGCCGTTGCCGAAAAAGGAGTCGTAGCCGCCGAGATGTTGCTGGCGCCGCCTCCGCTGCGACGCCGCCTCTACGATGCCCAGCGCAAGACGGTGCTCCCCGGAACGCTGATCCGTTCGGAAGGGGAAAAGGCGGGCGCCGACGTTGCCGCCGCCGAGGCGTACGACGGTGCCGGAGTGACCTTCGACTTTTACGCCAGGGTCTACGGCCATTCCTCGGTCGACGGACGCGGTCTGCCGCTCGACGCTTCCGTCCACTACGGCCTCAATTACGGCAACGCTCTCTGGAACGGCCGGCAGATGATCTATGGTGACGGCGACGGCAAGATCTTCAATCGCTTCACCGGATCGATCGACATCATTGCCCACGAGCTGACCCATGGCGTGACCCAGTACACCGCGGCGCTGGTCTACCAGGACCAGTCCGGCGCACTCAACGAGCACTTCTCCGACGTCTTCGGCATCCTGGTCAAGCAGTACGTGCGCAAACAGTCCGCCGCGAAGTCCGACTGGCTGATCGGCGAGGGCATCTTCACCAGTGCCATCAACGGCGCGGCCGTGCGCTCGATGAAAGCGCCGGGATCTGCGTACGACGACAAAGTTGTAGGGAAGGATCCGCAGCCCGGCCACATGAAGGATTTCAAGAAGATGGTGGTCGACAATGGCGGCGTCCACGTCAACTCCGGCATCCCCAACCGCGCCTTCTATCTCGCGGCCACCATGCTCGGCGGAAACGCCTGGAAGATCGCCGGCCGGATCTGGTACGACACGCTGACGACGCGGCTCAAACCGCGAGCCACCTTCGCCGACTGCGCCCGCGCCACGGCCGAAGCCGCTGCCGCGCGTTACGGCGCTGGCAGCGAGCCGCATCGCGCGGTCGTCGAGGCCTGGAAGGGAGTGGGGATCGAGCTGGCGGCAACCGCCCCCAAGCTGACCATCGCCGCCGATGCCGCCTTTCAGCCGCCCATCGCCGCCGCCGAGCTGCCGCTGCTCGACGCCATCCCCCCGCGCCGCCGACGGGCCGCGAAATGAAAATCACGATCGATCGCAGCGGCGGCTTCGCCAACATCCCGCTCCATCGCGAGATCGATACGGCTACGTTGCCTCACGCGGAGGGCGCGGAGATCGAGCGATTGGCTGAAGAGGCGCGCAAGTCGCCGGTTTCCGCAACGCCAATGGCGGATGCGTATTCGTACGTAATCACGATCGATGGGGCGCGGTACGAGATGGTGGAATCCTCTGGTGCGTGGGTGAAATTCATAGAGCGCATCTCGGGCAGCGAATGACGCGCTACATCCTCACGTTTCTCTTCGCGTGATCGACATCGACGAAGCCTTCCGGCGGCTGGCGGCATCTCCGTTCCGCCGAAAGTTCCGGCTGGCCGGGCGCGAGCGCGCCTACGCCGAAACCTGGGGTCTTGCCGCGGTGATGAAGCATGGCGAGAAGCTCATCGCCGAGCGGCTGGCGCCGGCGTTTCCGCGCAACGATGGGAAGCAGACGCCGTGGCGGAATCACCCGATTTTCGTGGCCCAGCACGCCACGGCCACCTGCTGTCGCGGATGCCTGGAGAAGGTCCACGAGATCACGAAGGGGCATGAGCTCACGCCGGCCGAGCGCGACTACGTTCTGCGGGTCCTCGAGCGCTGGCTTGCGGAGCAGGTAAACTCCGCGCATGCCGACGCACATCAAGCAACCTTCCGTCATCGAAGCGGCCGGTAACAAGCCCAAGCGGATCGAAGAGTTCATCGGGCGCGTCAACTCGAAAACCGGGGGCGTCAGCGTGGCGCGGATGAAGAGTCCGGGCGGCTGGGTCGAGCCGGGGCAGACGCCGGAGTTCGATGAGTACACTGTCGTCCTGAACGGCTCGTTGCGCGTCACCACGAACGATGGCGTCATCGACGTCGGGGCCGGCGAGGCGGTCATCACCCACAAAGGCGAATGGGTGCAGTACTCCACGCCGGGCGCCGAGGGGGCGGAGTACATCGCCGTCTGCCTGCCGGCGTTTTCGATGGATACCGTTCATCGCGACGCCTGATGCGCGAGTGGGATCCGCGGCGGCTGACCTCGGAAGCGGCGACGCCGCGATCGTTCGTCGCCGGCGTCGTTGCGGTCTTCGCGGCGATCACCGCGTTCGTGGCCGCGCATCACGAGCCATGGCGGGATGAAGCCGATGCCTGGCTGGTCGTTCGCGACATCGATCTGACGCGCATCTTCGACTGGTCGCGCCACGCCGGGACGCCATTGCTCTGGTATGGATTCATCGCTCCTCTCGCGCGGACCGGCTTTCCCTACGCCAGCCAGCAGTGGCTGCACCTCGGCGTCGCCATCGCGGCGATGGCGATCTTCGTGGCGTACGCGCCGCTGTCGCGCCTGACCAAAGTGCTGGCGGTCTTCTCGTACTTTTTCGCTTACGAATATTCGATCATCGTCCGCAGCTACGCGCTGGCGATTCTGTTGATTTTCGCCGCGGCAGCGCTCTGGCCGCGGCGGGCGGAGCGGCCGCTGGCGCTGGCGGTCGTCCTCGCGCTTCTGTGCAACACCAACGCGCAGGGATTCGTGGTGGCAGGGGCGTTTGCAGTCGCTCTTCTCGCCGAACGCGCCTTCCGGCCGACTGCGATCATCGCCCTCGGTGCACTCGCGGCGTGGTGGCAGGTGCGCACGCCGCCCGATCCGGCTCGGGAGGGAGCGCGACACGCTTTCAACGCCATTGCCGTTCCCTGGACACTCGGCAACGCTTTCGCGCCGACGTTGCCGCTCGTAGCCGGTTGCGCCATCGGAGCCTTCGTGCTCATCGCCGCGACGCTGGCCATCCGGCGCTCCAGGAGCGCGTTGATCGTGCTCTGGACGACCATCGCAGCCCTCCTCGTTCTCTACTCCTTCGTCTGGCTGGGAGGATTCCGCCACGCCGGGTTCCTGCTCATCATCACGCTGGTCGCCCTCTGGCTCGGTGTGCGGGAGATCGATCTCCACTTCGCCTCGGCCGCGGCGCTGCTGCTCAACGGCGCGCTACTGATCTCGGTCTGCGTCGCGGCGCGGTATTGGATTGACGATGGACGATTCGCATTCTCCGGAGCAAAGGAGATGGCCGGCTACATCCATGATCACCACCTGGACTCCGCGGAGATCGCCGCGCACAACCTCACGCAGTGCGAGGCGCTGCTTCCGTACCTTCCGAACACGCGCTTTTGGTACGCGGGGCTCGGCGACTACGGCACCTATCTGAAGTGGGACGCGGCGCAGGAGCGGGCGCTGGAGATGCCGTATCCGGCCGCCGAGGAGAGGGCAAAACGGCAGTTTGCGGGGAGGGCGTGGCTGCTGCTCTTCAACGTCGAGATTCCAAACGCCGAAGAGCATGGATTCCGCCTGCTCTACACGAACCGAGGGACGATTTTCGAGAAGACGGACGAGCGGTATTGGTTGTACGCTCCGATTCGATGACGAAGATCCTCATTCTCAATGAACACGAAGTCGAACAGCTGCTGACGATGCGCGAGTGCATCGGCGTGATGGAGAAGGCGCTTTCCTCGCTAGCGCGCGGCGAGGTTCACAACCCGCTACGAAGCGTCGTCCGGGCCGCGGATGCGAACGGTTTTCTCGGCCTGATGCCTGCCTTTCGCGGCGGAGCGACCCCGCTGTTTGCCCTGAAGGAAGTCTGCATCTTCCCCGGCAACCCGGCTCGCGGCCTCGACACCCACCTCGGCGCGGTCCTTCTCCACAGCGGCGAGACCGGCGAGCTGATGGGTGTGATGAACGCCTCCGCCATCACCGCCATCCGCACGGCCGCGGTCTCCGCTGTCGCCACCCGCCTGCTAGCGCGAGAGGACGCCCGTAGCCTGGCCATCATCGGCGCCGGAGTGCAGGGGAAAACGCATCTGGAAGCGATCCCGCTGGTTCGCAACATTGATGATGTGCGGATCGTCAGCCGTTCACGCGAGAAGGCCGAGGCGCTGGCCGCAAAGGGCGGACGGGTCGTTGACTCGGTCGAAGAGGCCGTTCGCGGCGCGGACATCATCGTCACCGCCACCAGTTCCCGCGAGCCCATCATCAAACGCGAGTGGATCGGGGATGGCGTCCACATCAATGCCGTCGGATCGAGCATCGCCGCCGCCCGCGAGCTCGACGGTGCCACGGTTGCGGCCGCTTCGCTCTTCATCGACCGGCGGGAGTCAACCGTGAACGAGTCGGGTGACTACCTCTCGGCCCTTCGCGAAGGTGCCATCGGTGACGACCACATCCGCGGCGAGATTGGCGACCTCCTCATCGGAAAAACTGCCGGCCGAAAATCGCCCGGCGAGATCACCCTCTTCAAGTCGCTTGGCCTCGCTGTCGAAGACCTCGCCTCGGCCGAGTTTCTCTTCGAAAAAGCGTCGCGGGAAGGGGCCGGAACCTGGGTCAACTGGTAACGGAATAAGCCCTCGGAGGCTCCCGTTAGCGCGGGTCCGTCAGCAGTCGATGTTGACATTTGTGTTTGGCGCGCTTAGAGTGCGCGAGTTTTTCCCCCTGCGGGAGTCCCTTTCGCTGTAGGTGTCTTCAAAAGGATAGGTAGGAATGCCAACGATCAACCAACTCGTCAGCGCAGGACGCGACAAGGTCGCGTACAAGACGAAGTCTCCGGCGCTGCAGTCGAGCCCCCAGAAGCGCGGCGTCTGCACGCGCGTCTACACCTCGACCCCGAAGAAGCCGAACTCGGCCCTCCGCAAGGTGGCGCGTGTCCGTCTGACGAACGGGATCGAAGTGACGACCTACATCCCGGGTGTGGGCCACAACCTCCAGGAGCACTCGATCGTGCTCATCCGCGGCGGTCGAGTGAAGGACCTGCCGGGAGTTCGCTATCACGTCATCCGCGGCACGCTCGACACCGTCGGCGTCGCCAAGCGGATGCAGAGCCGCTCGAAGTACGGGGCCAAGCGGCCGAAGAAGGGTTAATCCAATGCCGAGACGCCGAGAAGTTCCGAAACGCGAGATCCTGCCGGATCCGGTCTACAACAGCCAGCTGGTGACCAAGTTCATCAACTCCCTGATGTCGCAGGGGAGAAAGTCGGTCGCCGAGCGGGTGTTCTAC
>Ga0157375_10000088_pt1 | contig 92206 bp, 103 predicted proteins | sample M35metaG_FD_115311 | JGI IMG/M metagenome (GOLD analysis project Ga0157375, IMG submission 115311) | Miscanthus rhizosphere microbial communities from Kellogg Biological Station, Michigan, USA - M3-5 metaG | ecosystem: Host-associated > Plants > Roots > Rhizosphere > Soil | place: USA... | reverse complement strand
GAGGAAAAGCTGAGCAACTTCCGGCAGAACACTCTCAAAGAGAAAGAGAAGAAAGAGAAAGAGCTGAAAGAGGACATGCAACACAACTTCCTGCAGAACAAACTCTAAGAGAAAAACAGGAAGAAAAAGAAAGAGAAGCAAAAGAAGCAAAGGAAAGAGAAGAACGGGAAAAAAATGCTCATAGAGATGGGCACAAACATTAATATTTACTGGTGTTCATAACATATAGGGAGATAGAAATGTCTCCCTATATTTTTACCTTCTAAATCAATAATAAAATGGATATATTACTTTCCCACGAAATAGTTGATACTACAATAACTATTCTTGATACCACTATATATGCTTCTCCTGAATTTAGAAATAATTATGTAGGTGCTACATTTTTTAATTTAAAGAAGTCTACGGGAGATGTACATATAACTGTTCCATTTACAGATTTAACTGCTGATGCTAAATGGGTATTTACAGATTTAGTTGATGGTCATTATAAATTTGAATTAGTATTAGTACCTATATTTGTTAAACTTGTATCTCAATATGTTCCTGCATTTATAACTAAAGGTACAATTGTATATCATGTAGGTATTTATTATATTGCTTTATTTGATATTTTATCTCCCTATACTACTCCTGATATTGACTATACAAATTGGGAGATAATAGATGTATTTGCTCCTGAAGATGTAATTAATAAAGTTGAGATTCCAAATGCTGGAGAAAGTACTTTCTATGAATCAGTAGAATTTCTTTACTTTAATAACTTAGCATTTACTTATAGTGAAGATGCTTTAGTTATTCCTAAAGATGGTAATATTTGTTGTAGTCCTAACATAACTGATTTACGCTGCTTACGAGATAAATTAGAAGCTGTAGAAATTGCTGCTGCATCTAATGAATTTTATAAAGGTGAAATAATATTAGAATCTATATCAAATCCTAACTGTTCCTGCTCATGCTAACATCTGAACAATTAGAAACTTTTAGAGTTAAGTTGTTATCTGCAATGTTAGATACAGCTTATAAGCAAGCTAAAGCTGAACTTGACGATGAATATGAATGTGCAGAACAACATAAATGTTTATATAACTTTTTATCTTTATATCATACTGCATTATTTATTATTCCTAATGATTATACAGAAGAAGAAATAAATAATTTAGTATTATATATAACTCATATAGGTAATCTAAATAAAGTAATTCCTATAAGTCTTACTGGACTTATAGAAATTATAATTAGTGGTGGCGGTAGTGGTGGCGGAAAGTGTCATTGGGATAATATAGAGGGTAAACCTAATGTTGCTCTTATTCCTCATACTCATGTTGATAATGATATAAATATTGCTCTTACAAATATTAATCAATTTCAAGATAGATTTGGTACTAGTTTTATAGGTACACTAGAAGAGTTCCTAAATAAATTAATGAATAAATATACTGTACCTTCATTCACATCCTTTAGTCAAAATAAACCTACTAGTTACGATTTAGGAGAAGTTATTAATGGTGTAATGACTTTAAGTTGGTCTATTGATTTACCTGCTAATGTTCTAAATGATAGTGCTTCAGGTAATTTAACTATTAGTGAAGCTTCTCCTTTTGTTAGTAATCCTCCATTTAATTTATTTGGCACATCAGGTGATACACGTACATTTTCAGGAGATTATACTAAAACAACTCCAGGAACATTAATAATAACTCTTAATGGTCTTGCATCTAGTTCAACGGTAGATGTTCCTGTACCAATGAATCGCCCCTCTGTATATCTTACTTGGTATTCTAGAATATGGTTTGGAAATGATACAGATCCTACTGTAACTGCTAGTGAAGTAAAAGCCTTCAATTCTGCTAAGACTAATGGTAGACAAATTAGTTTCACTATTTATGGTGCAGGATTTAAATATGTATTTATACCTAATAATATTGATCAAACTGGAATTAAGTTTATGGATTCAGTAACAAGACTTGAAGTTAGTATGGAACCTCCTGTACCTTTAACTGTAAATAATCCAGTAGATTTAGCTCTTGCAGGTCAACTTTATAGAACTAAATTTAATTTAGGTGCAGAAATCTCTATATATATAATATGATATGGCAGTAAAATTAAGTGATAGAGTAGGTACGTTTGCGGAGACAGACACCTATGCTACAGGGGATGCCAATAGAACTGCTTTAGGTTTTCATTCTGTTTATTCTACAGCGGAAAGAAATCTTATTCCTATTGATAGACGTAAATATACTTATGAAAATGGTGGAGTTAATGCTACACCTAGACCTTTCTTTGTATGTGTTAGAACAGGTACAGAAGTTAAATTATGGTGGTTAAAGAATGAACCTGGAACTGATACTACTACTGATAACGATTGGCAAGAATTTGTAGCTAGTACTGCTGAACCTTTTCAAGGATTTTTTGACCCTGCTGCTGCTACACCAGTAATAGCAAATGGTACAGGTGTTATAGGACAATACTGGATTGCATCTGTTGCAGGTGCTCGTGATTTTGGTGCAGGAAGTATTGATTTCTTACAATACGACCAAGCTAAATATGATGGTGCTTTATGGCAAAAAGTAGGTGGTTCAAGTGCTTCAGTTGCATGGGTAGATATTGCAGGTAAACCTGCTACTTTTCCTCCTGATGTACATACACATGTAATGTCTGACATTACAGATTTAGCAACCACCTTAGCTAATTATTTACCATTAAGTGATGTTAAAAGTCAAGTAAATAATAGTGATGCAGAAGTACCTACATCTGGTGCTGTAGTAAGATATACATATTCCAAAGATGAAACAGATAATATGTTTAGACTATTATCTACTTATGGAATAAAATATGCTTGGAATAGTCAAGCTGAACAAGATGCTCAAACAGGTCAACATGCGGGGGATTTAGGTCTTAGAAGAGATACTAATGATGTATATAAATGGGATGGTATTTCATGGGGTGCTCCCTTCTTTTCAATAGTTGGTACAGGTGTAGGACACGTAATAGCTAATGATACAATTTCATTTGCTCAAAGAAATAAATTACAGTTCCTAGGAAATGTTACTATAACTGATGATATACCTAATAGTGCTACAGTTGTAACTATTAATAATGATGGTACTGTTACTTCAGTTAATGGTGCTACTGGTGTTGTAGTTTTAGATACAGATGATATATCTGAACCTACTAATCCTAATAATAAATGGTTTAGTATGGATAGAGTATTAGCCACTCTACTTACAGGATTAACTGTAGCTACAACTGCGACTATTACTACTGCTGATACTGTAATAATGGCTTTTGGTAAACTTCAAGGTCAGATAAATACTTTATTAGGAAGAATACAAAATAATTTAAATACAGATGGAACAGGTAATAAAATACCTACTGTAGATGCTGTTAATGCGGGAGATACTAAAACCTTATCTGATTCTAAAATTTATATAGATGGTATTCTTACAGGAGGTGTTGGATATCTTGCTAAAGAGATTACAGTACAAGAATATGAAGCTGTAGGAACAAATAAAACATTCTTAGTATCTCATGTTGTCAATACCATTATTGAAGTATCAATGAATGGTCAGGCATTATCTTCTGCACAATATACTTTTACTGCTCCAAGTACTTTTAATATATCTAGTGCTGCGGATAAAGATTTAATAACTATAATTTATACTTATGGTTCTACTACAGTAGATGTAGCTAATAAAGAAGATAAAGCTAATAAACAAAATTCATTAGCTATTGATGGTACTGGAACTAAATATCCAACAGTAGATGCCGTTAATGCAGGAAATGCATTAAAAGCAACTGATAATGCTGTAGTTCATTTAGCAGGTGCTGAAACAATTACAGGATATAAAACAGTTACTAATAATCATTTCTTCGTTGGAACAGATGGTTATGGTTTTCAATTATTTGATGGTGGACTTTTCTATAAAAAATCAGGTAGTGGATTAGTAATAAGACTTAATACAGGAAACTTACGATTACAATGTGAAAGTAATGGTGGTGTAACTCAAGGTACTTACGCTTATACTTCAGATTTTGATTTACAAAATAATGTTGCAACTGCTAATTTAACCGTTGGAGGAGGTTTTACAACTGTAGTAAATCAAACTAATATAACACGAACAAATGGTATATGTCAATTATCTATAATTATTACTAATGCTGTAATTTATTTTGCAGGTGGTATTATAGCAACTCTTCCAACAGGTACAAGACCATTAACTGCAAAATATTTTCCTGTTATTGGAGATAATGGAAGTACTAATATACTTAAGATTGAAGCTGCAACTGGAAAAATTTCTCTTGTAAAAGATTATGATCAAACAACTATTAGAGCAACAATGACATATTTTCCAAATTAATTAATCTAAGATTATGGCTATAGATAATAGAATAAAGAAAGAACAATTACGAGATTCTGTATTTGATTTTTTAAAAGCTCCATTAGATATTACTTATGCTAACTTAGTACTTAAGATTGCAGCTAATAGTTTAATACCTGGAACTTATTATAGAATAATAGATTATCAAACTAAACATCAAATTAGTGGAACAACTGAAATTCATATCGGTCCTATTGAACCTCTAAGTATAAGAGCAAATACAGTTAATGTTTTAGATTCTGCTGCATTCTCTTCTATATATCCTAGAGATATTATTTACTATAATTTAAATGATGATGTATGTGAAGATGGAACTACTTCTAGAACAGGTAAGATTATTTATAGAAAAGATCCTATAGTTAATATAGAAATTTATTATGATTGGAGAAATGTCATATTTAGACGTTGGAAATTAAAACCGGTTGCTTATGATAATTTAAAAACATATCCTAGAAGTGAAGCGGTTTTAGGTTCAGATGGAAGTATTTACATTTCAAAAAGAGCCAGTAATACTGGAAATGACCCAATTAATTCTTCTTATTATGATCCTAATAATTCATGGTTTAATGAATATGCAAACACTAATTCTATTTGGTGGGAAAAGATAGTTCTAGCTAATAAGAATCAATATTTAGCTTATCAACCAGACACGCAGCAAATTGCTTCAGCAAATATTCCAGTAGATGCTAATGATTTTACTGATTGGTATACATTCAATACTAATGGAGTAAAAGGCGATTATGGATTAGCTAATAATATAAAAATTGGCTTTACTCCTGGTTATAATAATATCATTTTTATTAATGATGCTTTAGATTGGGGTGGTGCACCGGATAATAATTATTATACTTTAAATAATGAATTTGAAATTGGCTGTTATAATTGTACTATTCAGGGATGGTTTATTTTAAATAATAAATTTGGTATGGGTAGTGGTAACATTATTATTCAGGGAGTTTTTTATAATAATGAAACAGGTTCAGGTTTTGCAAATAGTATAGCTGCTTATTGTGATTTTATGAGTTTGGGAGGAACTTCAGATAATAAAATTGGAGGGGGTTTTTCAGGGCATGTTTTAAACGGGCAATTTCGATATAATACTGTTTTAGAAGGTTCTTATATAGCAAATGGTTTTTTTGGAGTTAGTTTTGAACGTAATTATATTCAAGGACACTTTTATAATAATTCATTTAATAAAGATTCTCAAGATAATGTTTTTCAATTTGTGAATAGCTGTAATTTTGGTGATACTTTCTCACAGAATGTAGTTTATGGTGGGGGAGATGGTACAAGCGGATTAAGGGCTACTATATTTGGAAACGGTTGTAAATCCAATTTCATTATGGGAGTTAGTAATTCAACTGTAGGAAACCTTTTTAGATACAATTCAATTAAAAACTGCATTTTTAATAATTTAAATATACCGGACAATTTTCAATACAATAAAATTAATGGTACAATAGCAGCAGGAACATATTTTGCAATTGGAACAAGTCAGAATACATTTAATAATACTTTTAGTGGTGGCACACAAGCTGCTCCTCTTAGTCTTATTAGCTGTGTATTTAATCAACCTGTTTCAGGACTAACAACTAATGCAGGTATAACCTTAACTAGAGTTGTTTTTAATTCAGCTATAACTAATAAGAATATTACAAGTAATCAAAGTGATTCGACAGTTAACGCTTCTCCTGATGGAGCATTATGGGCATTAACTATTCAATCTAATACAGGTAGTTTAACCACAACTTTAATAAGCTAATATGGGAGTACATGCACAACTTTCTGAGTCTCCTATAGGTGTTGTAGGTACTCATGCTCAGATAAGAGCTTTAGCTACTGCTGGTACTTTAAAACCAGGAGCTGTTTATAGAATAACTGACCATCAAACTATACATATAATTCCTTATACTGATACTGCTCCTAGTACCAAAGCCCTTGCAGTAAACGGAGTTGTTTACAATAATCCTGCTTTATGGGATCCTAATAAACCTGTTAAAGATGAAGGTGTTGAAGAACTACTTGTATTAGCTGCAACTAATACTACTTTCTCTCCTATTTCTTATTCAATTACATATCCTACTGATATAATTCATTATAATATTAATGATATTGTATGCGAAGATAATATTACTCCTAGAAGAGGTAAGATAATTTATAGAAGAGATGTTAATCTTGATATTGAAACTTATTATGATTTTAGAGCTGTAAAGTTTAGAAGATGGAAAGTAACTCCTAATGCTTGGAGTGCAGGAACTACTTATGCTAAATGGGCATTAGTTTTAGGTTCTGATGGACATGCTTATTTATCTAAAAAGGCATCCAATACTGCTAATGATCCCATTGCTAGTACACAATTAAATCAATATCAAATTAGGAGTCCTTGGTGGGAAAGAATATTATATACAGTTAATACTTTTCATGTAGCTACTAAACCAGCAGGATTTAATTTAGCTGCTTCTTCTAACGTTCCTGTAGATGTTAATACTTTTATTGATTATCATACTTTCAATACTACTACTATAGGTGCTATAGGAAGTGTTAAACAAATTAGTATAAAGAAACATACAACATATAATAATATTGTTTTTGTATCAAATCTTGATGATGGAGTTAGTAATTATGATTGTATATTTGATACAGGTTGTGCTGATTCTACTATTGCAGGTAAAAACTTTAATACTAATAGAATAGGTTCAGGTTCATTAAATAATCTTCTTCAGGGAGGATTTGCAGGTAATACAACTGATTCCGGTTTTACTAGTAATATTGCATTATTTAATAATGGACTTTATTGGGGAAGAACGTATCAGAATAACTTTTCCAGTCAATTTAATAATAATGTAATTGGTGTAAATTTTCAATATAATACTTTTAATAATGGTAGAGCATTTAATAACTTTTTTGCAGAAGCTGTTACTTCAAATAACATTTTGATATTAGCTTATAATAATAATTGTAATAGTAGTTGGTCTAGTAATATTGCAGGTATTATACAGAATAATGAATTTGATATTACCTTTCAAAATAATTTTGTTAAACTTTGCAATGGAGTTACATTTGGTGCTAATTGTACAGATAACAAATTTATGGGTAGTTTATTAACGGGTACTTATTTTGCTGCAAGTTCTATCAAGAATGTTATTAATAATGATTTTAGTGGAGGAACATTAGCAATACCTCTTGCTATAAATAACTGCGTATTTAATAAAATTGTAACAGCTATGCAAGTAGCGAATACAGGAGTAGTTCTTACTGGTGTTGTAAGTCTTGTATCTATTTCTAAGACATTTCCTATATCACTAACTAATAAGGTAATATCTTCTATATCTCCTGATGGTTCTTTATGGGCACATGGTATAGATGATACAGGACAAATAACTACTGAAAAAATAATATAATCACAATTTTAATAAATTAATACTATGACAAATTCTGAAGCAACTCCATACATTATATCAAATCATTCTGCTATTAAAATATTAAAAGATACAGGAGGTCTTGTAGCAGGAGGTATATATCAAATAACTGATTATGCTACAACACATAGAATTAATGGAACAAGTATAATACATAAAGGTCCAATGGAGACTTTAACTCTTAAAGCCCTTACACCTAATACATTTGATTCTATTGTTATTTCAACACTTTATCCTAAGGATACTATTAGATATGATATAACAGATGTTTTATGTGAAGATGGTATTACACCTAGACCTGGATTTATTACTTATCGAAAAGATAATATTCTTAATAATGAAGTTATAGGATATGATTTTAGAAATGTTGTATTTAAAAAAGGTAGAGCGCAAGCAGGACTTTGGAGTGCAGCTACTACCTATTTAGTAGGAGCTATTGTTAAGCATAGTATTGGAGGTGTCATGCGTTACTATATTCTGACAAGAGATAACGTAGCTGCTGGTACTGCTCCTGTGGCTTCTCCTGTAGCTTCTGATGTATGGGATTTTCTATTTAATGAAACAGATAACTTTTATGCTGCGGAAGAATTTCAATATTATAGAGATGGTAATTATATAGTAGTTGAACCATTAACTATATCTACTACAGATCTTAAATATTTTTATACGTTTAATGCCTTTGGTCATGATGCGAGTAACGGTAATTATGATGAATTTAAAGGATCTGGTAATATTATAAATAATACTGTTACTAATGATGGTGTAACATTCTTTGCTACTAATGATGGTGCAGGAATTTTTAATAATAAATCTCTTAACCCTGGAAATCAATCAACCTTTCATAGTAATAAAGTTAATGATAATACTTTTGATTATCTTGCATTAGGTCTATTTCTTCCTGGATGTGAGATATATGGAAACTTCTTAAATTTCTATAATGCTTTATTTAAAGGTATTTTTTGTAGAAGTACTATGGTAGGTTCTTATCTTAATTACTATGGAGGTAATTATACTGATAGTTGGACTGGTGTTTATACTAATCAAAATATAATTAAAGCTAATTTTCAGTTCAATAGATTATCAATGGGAAGTTGTGTAATAGGACATACTTTTTCTAATAATTCTATTGCTGGTACAAGTAATTCAGTATTTGAAAATTCTTGTCAAAATATTAAATCTCTATATAACGTTAATACTTTAGGTACATTAACAGTACCTATTAAATTAAATTCTGTACAATTTAATCAATCAGTTGAAGGATTAAATACTAGTGCCGGTGTAACTTTAAATAAAGTTATATTTAATACAGCTTTAACGAATAAAACTATTTCTACTTCATTAACTGATGTAAGTATAAATTATGCATCCCCTAATGGAAAACTTTGGTATTCTACTATGAATGATGCCGGTGTAATAACTAATACTTCAATTGCCTAATTATGGCTATATGTATATAGCTAATAGAGTAGTTATGCCTAGCATAGCTACTCTTTTTGTTAAAAATTAAGTCGGACTTATTTGTATATTATCCGTATAATTTTATATTGAGTAAAGGAAAATAAACTCTATAAGTAACTACATATATGAGGAAGCAGCTAACTAAACCAATTGAGAATCCTAATCGAGCAATATTTAACTATATAATTCTAGATAGTAATGCTATTGCAGATGAAGATTATGAAAATGTATTTAATTATAATGTTCCTTATCCGGCACAACCAATGAGTTATAGTTGTAGTTTATATGATAATAGAGATTGTCTTTACACCTTTGGCTTAATATCCTAATGAATCCACTTATGCAGATATTTCAGAATGCTTTAAAAGCTAAGGCTTTTATGTTTTTAGTAGGTATATCAGCAGGAGTAGTTATAGAGGAATCTCTTCCTTTTCTAGCTGCAATGATACCGAAAGAGCCTACTATGAATCAGGTCGCTTTGACTTCAGCTATAAAAAGTAGAGATGCTATTATACCTAAAGTAGATTCTGTAATTAAAATGGTAGAAAAACATCCATCTAAAGAAACTGTATATAGAACGATAAATGAAAATGTTGATAGGATTACTCGCAATGCTACTAATGCTGAACTTGACAGCATACTCACAAACTGGAAATATACACCTTTCACAAAAGAGGGAGATCGTGAAAGGCTTAATAGGTTTCGATGAATGTAAGATTGCTCTATATGATTCTTATAGAGAACGTGATGATTTGAAATACGCCTTTGCTGTAGAAAGAGAATCAGTTCAACTTCTTACAGAAATAAATAAAGATATGAATGTTGAAAATACAATACTTAGACAATCAAATAAAACTCTTAAAAAGAATATGACATTGTGGAAAATCTTTGCTGTAACTAGTACTTTACTTGGATTTTACGTAGGAACACGACTATGAATCAAATAGATGCAATAACTTACAAGGTAGCTGAAATCCTTGATAGAAGGAATGACTTAGGCTACATAATTGAACTCCGTGATACATTATGGAATATACGTGCTACGTATTTACGTAATGACTTCAATAAGAATATGCTTTATAGACCTGAGAGTATTCAAGATTTAGGTTGCATTAAACTTGTAGATGTACCTAAAGGTGAATGTAATATACCAAAGGACTGTAATATGAAACGCACAGAGTTCCCTATTCCAACTCCTATTGACACTAAGTATCTTAATCAATTTATGTATATAGGAGCTGCTGATGGTTCACCTGACTATCAACCTACTACTGAATTTGAAAATGAGAACGCTTGCTACGAGCCGTTTCCTGCCCTATACCCTACCTACTTCCGAAAGAACGGTTTCATATACGTTGTTAACGGTAAGAATACCATTAATATTCGGACTATGTTTATACATCCTCAAGAAGCTGCTGAATTTGCTGATAATGATGGTGCAAATTGCTCAATATTACAGAACGCATACACTCCTACAGACATGATAAAGGATATAGAGACAGAAATGCTCAAACTTCATGGAATAGAGAGAAACCCTGAGAACGACGAAATTAAACTATAATGGCAACTAAAGCATCTAAATTCTTAAATACTAAAAGGATAACTACTAAGATGATGTATAAAACATATATCAAAACTTATCCTAATAGTCTTATAGCACAAAAGAAAAATTATAATCTATTTAAAACAATCGTTACTGAATGTCATAAAGAAGCAGTAGAAGAATGTCTTAAAGGAGGACGATATAATTTTGGTAGTGAAATAGGAGTGCTTGAAGTAGTAAAATATGAAAAAGTATTCCATATAGATGATGAAGATAAAGTTAAAGGATTATCTATTGACTTTGGTACTACAAGAAAGAATAAGGCTGCCGGTATTAATCAAGTTGCATATCATACTAACACACTTATCTGTAAATGGAATTGGTCTAAATCTGATGGAGTTAGTATCAAAAATAAGACAGGTTGGCAACTAGCTGTTACCGATGGACCTATAGGTATATCTCGTAAACTTGCTCATTATGTAAAACAAAATGACAAAGCTAGTATTAATTATAGAGATTGTGAATTCAAATTTTTAAAGGAAAGCTAATGTCAAATATAATAAGTTCAATGACCATTCTATTGAATGTTCAAAGAAGATTCAAACCGAAAGATAAATCTTGGATGAATGATGCAATACGTTTTATAGGTGAAGCTATACAAGGTATTGGTACTGCGCTTCCAATGGAAACAAAAAGTGTATGTCTACCTGTTATTAATAGACGTGCTATCTTACCTAAAGATATGGTTGACCATATAGGTTTTAGTTATGAAGGTTCTCGTATTCCTGTAGCTAAAGGTATTCCTGCAGAACAAAGAAATGAAGGAGGTGGTTATTGGATGAATCCTGGCTATCTCATTTGTCCATTTAATGAAGGCAATATTAATTGTGTATATAAAGCTATTCCTGTAGATGAAAGAGGTTTACCTCTAGTCTATAATGACTTTGACTATCAAAGAGCAATTGAATGGTATATAATGATGGGTATGCTTTCTAGTGGATATGAACATAAAGTATTCAATTATAAAGATTGTGATGCTAAATGGACAGAACATTCTGCAAGAGCTTGTAATAATATGAAAATGCCTTCTCGTGATGAGCATGTGGCTTTTGGTAATTGCTGGACTAGATTATTTGATGATGGTCTATTTATGGAAAACTTTGGTAGAGGTCTTGAGTATAGTGATGATACTATACTAGGAGGTGGAGCATCAACCCTACCTACTTATGTAGATCAAAATAAACTAGCTAACAACTAACCTGAATACTATGGAGTTAAAAGGTATGTATGATGATAGCTTGGATAGAGCGAATTCATCAGAAGGAACTTGGACAACGAATACTAGAAATATTGTAATAACCAAAGATAGAAAAGCTGTTAAGAATGAAGATGGTTTCGACTTTTATGCTCGTAATTATACTGAAGGGGCTACCCCAATTGGTTTTATTACATTATATGATGATGAGGTAATTATCTTTTCAGTAACTACTACTTCTGAAATAGGTAGAATAAGTAATAAAGGAGTTTATAGCGTTATTGTTAGAGATGCAGGATTTGGTTTTAGTATAGAACATCCTATTAGTGGACGCCATCATCGTAATATTTATAATGATGTTGAGATTATATTTACAGATAATTATAATCCTGTAAGAGTTCTTAATATAGATAATCTTCCTTTTAAACTTAATCCCGATTATACTTTAGTTGACCCTACTTTATTAAATAATACTCTTGTATTTCCTAATGCAGTAATACCTAAAATTAATGCATTAAAGGTAAGACCTGATGGAGGAGATATTACTACAGGTACTATTTTCTTTACAGGACAATATGAAGATTATAGTGGATATATAACTGATACTTTTCCAATAGGAAATCCAGTTCTTATTATAAATATGAACTCTACTTATACTCAAATAAGTGGAGATCCTATTGGAACTAAAACTCCTAATTCAGTAGAGCTATTTATTGAAAATATTGATACTCGTTATAAGAAAATAAAGCTTATAGTAGTTCGTAAAGAGGGAAGTCAGTATTATGCTGAATCATTTACTACTATAAACATTCATGGTGCAACAGCAACAGCAGTATATACAGGTACAGAACCAGTACAAAGTATATCTATGAGTGAAGTTGTTGTAGATAGACCTAGTTATACAACTGCTTCTTCTGTATTAATTGATAGTGATATTTTATATCTTGCTGATGTAGGAACTAAGCCTATAATTAATATTCAAAAGTATATAAATAATTGGAAGGTTGAATATGTAAGAGATGAAATATCTGTATCATCTATGGCTAGTCCCGAAGGTACTTATAAAGATGGTAGTTCTTTTCATCTTAAAAGATGCTTTATGCATAATGAAGTATATGCTTTATATGCAGTAGTTACTATGACAACTGGTAATTATCAATATGCCTTTCATATTCCTGGTCGTGCTGCTAGAAATATAGTAGGTGCTCCTTTTACAAGTACTTTCAAAGAAAACGAATTAGTTTCTAATATAATGAATACTAGTGGAGCAGGATATTTAAAAGAAGATAATGTTGTAGCTACAAATGTTAAGTATTTTCAAACTAGAGATACATCAGGTTTTCCTATTGGCACTATGGGATATTGGGAAAACAAAGATGAAGTTTATCCTAGTACTCCTGATTGGGATATATTAGATGCTAATGGAAACGTTATTGATAATCTAGGTGGTCAAAAAGTAAGACACCATAAAACTCCTACTATTGGTAGAGATGGTTACTTTACTCAAGATACTCATAATGCTAATATATTAGGTTTAAAAATATCTAATATAAATTTTCCACAAGAGATAAGAGACCAAATACAAAATATAGAAATATTTTATGCTAAACGTAAAGGAGATAATTGTACTCTTGCAGGTAGAGCATTAATGTTCTTTGGTGCACAAGGAATTGATCCTCAAAATAATAATATTACTTCTAATGCAGGTAATTGGAGTGTAACCTCAGGTACAAGTAGTACTCAAGTTAAAACTCAATTTTTAGATTATAAAACTATTAGAGTTCATCCTTTTGATATGCTTGTTGATAAGACAAGTGTAATGCCTAATTATATTTATAATAACTGGAAGCTTCATGGAGATACTGATGTAGATCCTACTTGTAAAAGTAATGAAGATGGTAGTGAAGATGGTTCTATTTTTGCCTTTACAGATTTTACAAATTGGACACCTTCAGGAGGAACTGTTTCTATTATTCCTGCCGCAGAAGAATACAGAGTTAGAGGAATATATGATCAAAGATACCTTCCATTTAATACAATTATTGGAAATATAGATGGTCTTAATGTAAGTAATAGATGGTGTGAAGAAGTATTTTATGCTAAATTTCAAGCAGATACTCAAGGTAGAGGAAATCCTTCTATGAATTTAAACCTTCCTGCTAATATAAGTTATGGTACTTTAAAAGGAGGAGCAATGTTTTGTGAAACATATCTTACTGATTTATGTTTAGTTAAAGATAATGCTTATCTTAGATATGATGAACAAGAATTAGTATCTACTGGATATAGAATTGATAATGCCGCACTTGCTACTATTCCTATATTTGGTGGAGATGGTTATTATGGTAGACAAGGAAATATTCTTACTGCTCCTACTTGGAATACTTATAATGATAATGATCAACATGATGGTATTCGTCATAAGATTATATTCTTTGTAGAAACTGCAAATCCTCCTGAATTACAATATGGAGATTTCTATCCTAAGTATGATTATCCAATGGTTAATAATGGAACATCTAATCAAACAGAATATCCTATTAGATTCCATAAAGATTATACAACAGTAAATACTCTTAATGCTGTACAGCATATGGAGTTTGAGGAACAAGATTTAACTAGACATTTTAATCGTATTTTACGTTCAGGTAGAATAGGAAGAGAATCTAAGAATCTTTCTTGGAGACAATTCAGTGCTAATGATTACTATGAAACAGTTAAGGATAGAGGTGGTATAGTTCATCTTGAAGCTATCAATGGGGATATACTTATTCAACATGAATACGGTCTTTATATAACTAGGAGCAATGAACAATTACAAACAGATATATCTACAGTTCAAGTAGGAACAGGAGATGTGTTTGCTCGTCCTCCTAAAGAGATTCTAGATTCTAAAGATGGATATGTAGGTTGTAATTCTAAATTCGTTTGTGGTAAGTTTAAAGGTGGATATTTTACTGCTGATGAAAAGCAAGGTAAAGTATTCATTATGGATAATGCCATGAAAGAAATTTCCAATGAAGGTATGTACAAATGGTTTAGAGATAACCTACCTATGATTGGAAGTCTTACTACAAACAATCCTTTTACTTTTAATGGACTCTGCTCTTCTTATGATGAAGTTAATAATAGAATTATCTTTGTAAAGAAGCAATTACTTCTCCCACCTAATGACCTTTTAAATTATAAAGGACATTATACAGAAGATGTAGAATTTATACGTAGTCTGAAAGAAGGAGATGTTGTGTATAAAGATGGAAAATATATGAGAGTTGTAGCGGAATCTCCTTTTGTAGATGTTCCTATACCACCGGAAGAAATTTTACCAAGCGAATAATATGACAGGTATAAATAATGTAACTTTAAGGACAACTAAGAGTTGTTCAAATTACAAAGGAACTATAACAGCTACGGTTACTTCAAATGATCCTGAAAAAGATGAAAGTGTAAGTGTTCAAATTACAGATGAAGATGGTGTAGTTCTAGGTACTAGTGCATATGTTTTATACCAATCTAGTGTTACTGTAAATAATTTACCTGACGGATTATATAGAGTAATTGCATATGGTAGTAATAATCAGGATTTTGAAGTAATTTCAAATATTACTATTGATTGTGTACCTCCAGTAGATATTACAATTACTCCTAATTTAACTACTCCTAATACTATTAGACTTGATATTACTAGTTTACAAAATATATTAAGTGATACTTATAAAGATTCAAGTGGTAATGCTATTCCTGTAAATAAAACTATTATAAGTTCTAAACATTATAGTATAGTATCAGTTGTAAATCCTTCTTTAAATTCTTTAAACTTTACTGTAACTATTACAGATGTTACAGGGTATAGTGAGAATCTAACTATTTATTATAGAGTAAGAAGTTATACTAAATATTGTGGTGCTAATCAAACAGGTAGTTATACATCAACAAAAGGAGCTTTTAGTTTATCTTCTCCTGCTAATGCAAGTGCCAATGCATATGCACTTGCTGTTGCAGATGCAGATGCTAACTTAAAATGTGATACTGATATTAAGTTTGAAGAAGTTGTAATGGAAGATACTTCTTTTACTGTATCATATTCTCTTGAGAATAAATCTTGGTCTTGTTTTCATGATTATAAACCTGACGCTATTTTTTGTACTGCTAACTTCTTAATGTCTTTTAAAGAGACTAAGATTTATATTCATAATCAACTTGATAAAAAAGGTTGGTTTTATAATCAACCTTCACTTGAAGTTCCAGTTCCAATTCCATTTAAATCTCAAATAGAGTTTGTTGCACCTAATATTCTTACTAAATCTTATCATTCTGTTAGCTGGAAAACTCAAGTTAAAATATCAGGTATAATTATTGAACATATTACATTTGATACTATTATGATTTATAATCATAATCAATGTAGTGGAGAAGTAACAATAATACCTAATAAGACTACTCGTAATGCCGAAGGTGTTTGGAGATTTAATGATTTTAGGGATTTAATAAAAGACCCTAATTCTATATTTCTAGATTCTAAAGGTAATGTAATACCTACTGCTATTTCTTCTAGTAAATCTTTTTATAAACAGGCTAGGTTCATTAGTGATTATATCTGTTCAAGATTAATCTTTAATAATGGGTCAAGATTTACAGAAATAGTATTATCAGATTTTAGTATTAACGATAAAGTAAGTTACAGATAATGGCACAAAACCAATATAAAAGAAAGTTAGCTACAGCTTCTCTTTTTGAAGCACAAGCTATGGATAAAGCATATACAGATGCTTTAAAAAATAAGCAAAAAACTTATACTACTCCAGATGGTTTAAAATATGCAGTAAAAGATGGTCCTAGAACATATGCTGCTGATATAGTAGGTAAAAGACTAAAAGATATAACTGGAGTTAATCCTAATACTGGTTATAAAGCAACAGTTACAGGTACTCCTAATGCTAAAGTATCTACTGTAAGTAAAGGAGATACTACAGTAGGCAAAGTAAATATAGGAGCTAAAGCAGATTCTGCATTTCAAGCTAGTATAGATACAACCGGCATAAAGCCAAAACCAATTACACCAAGTACAACTCCTAAACCTAAACTTCCTGAATTACAACCAACTAGGACTAATAAAGTTAATATGCCTAAATGGGAAGATGAACCTAAAGGTACTATGACTCTTGGTAATCAGGAAAGTAAGCCAAGTGGATTTGAAAATGTATTATATGGTAATAAACGTCCTGGGGGTATAAGTTATAAAAATGGTGAAGAATCAGCAAAGGATTTTTATACTTTAGGTAAAAGAAAGAATGCAACTTTAAGTACAAATAGAAGTGGAGAAGAGTTTCCTAGAGTTGTAGAAAAGAATGGTAAATATGTTTCTGCTCCTTTAAAGAAACTTGCTAATCAACCTGTAGTTACTACTAAGAAAGTAACTACTCCAACTAAGACAGTTACTAAAACAGAAACTCCTTTTGTATCTAGTACTACTTTTGAACCTGCTAAACCAGTAACTACTGGTGGTGTAGGTAATGACCCTTGGATGAAAGACATTAAGTATGATAAAAAGGGTAATGAAATAATGCCTTCCGAAGAACGAGAAATTCTTAACACTCCTGTTCAAAAAACTACATTAAATAGAGCACAAAGAAATGCTTATTCTCGTTCAAGACCTTTTGGAGAACCTGATGAACAAGGTATAGCTACTGAAAATGCTCGTAGTTGGGCAGGTAGAAATCCTAGAACAGGGGAGATAGAACAAGATGATTATTGGGCTAGAAAAGCTAGAAGATTAGGTGAAGAATATCAAGCTAACCTTACTAAACCTTCTTCTTCTTTTAATAGACCTTTATCTCAAAATCCTAATGAATTAGGAACTAATATAAATAGAGAAATAAGAAGATTTGATAAAAATGCTGAGATATTAACTCCTAATGGAGAAACTATAGGAACTTCCGAAGAAGAAAGTGAAGGTTTACCTGCTTTCGCAACGAGACCTATAAGTAGAATGGTTGAGAATAAGTTTGCAAAAAGACCTCTTCTTGATAGTGTAGGAGATGAATTTAGACGAGGAGCAAGAGAAACATTTGGTTATGCTTATGGAGGTTCTCTTCCTAGATATGATTTAGGTGGATATAATCCTCCTACTAATCCTAATGAAGAATTAGGATTAAGTGGATGGGAAACTTTTAATACTGGTCAAACTACTGCTGGAGCAACTGGAGGAGGAGGTATTGGAAATGCACTTATTAATGCAGGAAAATCTGTTGCTGTAGGAGTTGGAGATGTTAACCGAAGAGTTAACAATATGAGTGAAAAAGGCACTACTGCACTTAGTGGAGGTTTACAAGGTGTATCTCAAGGCATCAATATGATTGATGGTATGAATGGTAAACCTTCTACACTTGGAGGAGTTGCTTCAGGTATAGCAAGTGGAGCATCTATGGGTGCAGCTGGAGGACTCCCTGGAATGGCTGTTGGTGCTGTTGTTGGCGGAGGTCTTGCTTTACTTCAAGCTGAAAAAGCTAAGAGAGAAGAAGCAAAAGCTAGAGAGAGATATATGAATAATCTCAATGACCAAGCTACTATGGGTTCTCAGCAAACGCTTCGTAACTATAATACTAAAGGAGTTACTACAACTGGTGCATATGCATATGGAGGAAGTTTACCTCAATATGTTGATGGCGGAAATCCTTATCGAGATGTTCTTCCAGAATCTACTGGTGTTGCTCCTGTTATTCCTGTAGGTTTAGTAAAAGATCAAAAAGCTAATGAAGAAGCATTTCTAAGAGATGAACTTGCTAGAAGATATAAATATCAACAAAGAAGAAAAGATACTCAAGGACTTAAAGAAGGTTTAGAAACAGCAGATCAAATAGCTTCTTATGGTCAATTAGGTAATTTCTCTCCTGAACCTATAGGTCAAAGTGTAGGTAAAGTTGCTTCTGTTGCAGGTATGGGAACTGGTATAGGTCAAACTTTATTAGATTCGTATAGAGGAGAATATGGTGATGCTAAAAGAGATGCTTTAGGTGCAGGATTAAGTGGATTTGCAGGTATAGTAGGAGGTGAAAATTTTGTAGGAAAACCTAATACTATTTATTTAGCTAAAGGATCTTCTACAGCAGGAAAAGTTCTTTCTGCGGCAAAGAATCCTCATTTAGTTGGAGCAACTCTTGGAGAAATAGGATTAAATAATTATGATAATATTAAAAAGATAGCAGATAAAGATCCTATTGCATATTTAAAAACTAAAAAATTAGCTGATGGTGGTACTTTAGATGAATTTGGTAATCTTATTAATCAAGGTGTTACTAAAGCAACTAGAGCAGTACTTCCTATTAATGCTGCAATGCTTGCTCAAGATGTTACAGGTAATGCAATGAAGAGATTTACTGGTGATAATTTCTTAACTAGAGGAACTCCTACTCCTTTAACCGAAAAGGATTTAACTCCGGAAGAATTAAATGTAATGAGAAGAGTTCATAGAAATGCTACTGTTAGAGCTGGAGATGAACCAGATAATAAAGGTAAATATTTTGGTGCTGAATATGCTGATTATGGTCCATCTTCAGAAGGAGTTGACCCACATGATATACCAACCTTTGTTCATGCATTAGTTGACCCTACTCATAGAATGCAAACTACTTTAGGAGAAACTAGTATTAAAAAAGGTAAACCTACAGATGATGCTATAATATCTGATAGATTTGATTTTGCAGGAAAACAAGAAGAAGGTCTTATAAAAAGAATGCAGAATAGAACTGATCAATTAACTAACCCTTATGCAGCAATATATGGGCAAATGGGTAATCTTGCTTCTACTAAAAAAGGTTCAGGTATTCCTGTTAAGATTAATTTAGGTAAACCTAAACATGGTACTAGTGTATCAGGTTCTTATGCTTGGGGAGGAGACCTTCCTGAATATGGTAAAGGAGGTAAGATACATATTAAAAAAGAAAATAGAGGTAAGTTCACTGCTTATAAAAAACGTACAGGAAAGACTACAGAAGAAGCTTTACATTCTAAAGACCCTCATGTACGTCAGATGGCTAACTTTGCTAGGAATGCTGCTAAATGGAAACATAAAGGTAGAAAGAAGAAACATGGTGATGGAGGTATGCTTTATGCTTATCCTTATGGAGGTCAAATGCCACAAGAACCTGAATATGAAGTTGAAGGTGGTGAAATGATTCAGGGTCAACAACCAATGCTTGAAGATGGACAACAACAACAAGTTGCTTCTGATATGACTAAAGTTCCTGACCAAGCTCCTTCTCATGCAGAAGGTGGAGTTGCAGGTGCAGGTGGTGAAAGAGTATTCTCTGATAGAATGAAAACTGCTAATAAGAAAACTTATGCTAAAGAAGCAGAAGAGATAGGAAAACAAAAGGCTAAGTTTGAAGCTAAGATTCCTAGTACAAATGAAGCTATCAGTAATACTGGTCATAGAATGACTGAACGAATGGATATGAAATTAGACCAACTATTCAATGAACAAGAAATGAAAAAGCAATTGGCTCTACCTCCTTCTATTTATAGCTCTATGCCTGCAATGGCTAATGGTGGTAGACTTCCTAAGTTATATAATGGTATGAAGTTAACTCAACCTCAACCATTCGCATATCCAATGGGATATCAATATGGTAAAGCTCCTGGGGCATCATTTAATCCTCTTCCTGCTAAAGGTGGTTGGAGTACTGACCCTAGAAGTATACGTCCTACTAATATTGTAAATAGAAGAGGTGAATATAATGCTGCTACTAGAGGTAGAGCTTTTGGTGCAGGTACAGGTGAATATGTAGCACCTGGTCGTACAAGTTCTACTGGTGTAGTTAATCCATATATTGAACCAACAGTAATGGATAAGCAAACAGGTACTCAATTCTATGTTGATAATAATTATCAAGACCCTAATGCTATTCAAAAGTTAGAAACTAGACCTGCTAGTTTGGGAATAACGAGTGCTCCTTTTAATAAACTTGCTGCTCCTGAACTTCAAAAACTACCTATCCCTGAAGGTGAAGCAACTAAAAATGCTATGAAAGGTGGTAATGGTATTCCTTGGCAATATGTTGACAACTTAGCTAGTGGAATTATGACAGCTAATACTCCTCAAATTGCTAAACCTTATCTTGACCCTGCTGTTAGAATGAATACTACATTCGATATCAATCCACAATTGCAGGCAGCTAGAAATGCAAGAGATGCATCAGCTACCAATATTAGACAGAATACAGTTCAAGGTGGTGCAGCTAATTCTAATATGCAACAGCTTTACGCTTCTTCTCTTGATAATCAAAATGCTTTATATGCTCAGAAAAATAATATAGAAAATGAGTTGAAAAATAAAGAAATTTTAGTAAATTCAGGTATCAACTCTCGCAATAATGATAAGAGATATGCTTACGATGTAGAAGATACTAAACGTAGAGCAGGTATTCAGGAAGATATTGTAGGTAATGCTAGAAACTTTGCCTTAGACCAATATACTTCTGCTAGAGATGCTAAAATGGATGCTAGAGATTTAGAAAGCATTAAACAAATTGCTATGGCAAATCCTAATAGTGCTGATTATGGATATCAATTGCAAGCAATTAAAGATATGTATGCTAATGACCCTCAAGGACTAAAATCTAAAATAGATCAAATGAGAGTTAATACTCCTAATAGTGCTGCACTCAAAGACTTAGAGAAATACTACGCAAGTTTAAAATAAATAAAAGATGGGATACTTCGGTCAACAAATATATAATGAGCCTATGTCGATGTATGTCGACCCTAAGCTCGATATATTGGCTAATAGTCTCGGAGCAGTTCAGAAGCGGCATGATGAAAATTATGCCGCTATGTCTGCTTTAGATATTATGGCTAATAATACTCAAGTCGCAGATGGTGATAGAGATATTAAGGATGCAGCATTAGGTAGACTTAAACAACAAAGAGATGCTATTGCATCTAGTGGTGATTATGCTTATGCTACTCCACGTATAGGGTTAGCTGTTAGAGATTGGTCTGCTGACCAAAATTTAAATATGGCTAAAGAGAATATGACTGCTATTAAAGAAGCTGAGAAAACTAGACAAGCTATGCAAGCTGCCGGTCATAGTGTTCTTGACTTTAATCCTGCTGAAGGTTGGAAAACTGTTGGAGCAGATGGTAAAGCTAGAAGATTTGTTGCTCAAAATGAGAAAGAATTAGACTACGATACTAGAGCACAAGAGGTAAGTAAACTTATAGCTAGTACTAGAAATTTAGGTTTAACTCCTGCTAATATCAGAGACTTCTTACAAAGTGGTTCTATCACTGGTATATCTGACCAAAGAGTTAAAGATAACTTAGAAGGTTCTATTATGCGTTTTATGAATAGTCCGGAGGGCGACCAAATGAAACGCAAACTTACTAAGATTAAAGGTATGGGTGAAGGTGAAGCAGATGATTATATTTCTAATTATTTGTTTAACGTAGGTAAAGCACAAACATTTACAAAAGAAGATGTTAACTATCAAGTTAATGCTCCTGCTGTACAACGTGAGAATAGAGAAGATCAACAAGCGTTTGATTTACAAAGAGATGCTATTAATCATAGACAAGCTCTTGAACTTCAAAGACAAAAAATTGCAGCAGATGCTATAGAAGAGGATAAGAAATTAGCTAAAGCTGCTACTGTTAAAGAGAAAGCAGAGAAAATAGCTAAGAAAGAAGCAGTTGCTTTAGCTCCTCATGCATTATGGGATAGAGCTGCAAGTCTAACAGATGAGAATGGTAACTATGGTACTGTTAGTAATGATGAAACTTTCTCAGGTATACACTTCCCTAAAGTAACTGTAGAAGATCCTGAAACTAAGAATAAATATGATGCTATGAGAGTTCCTATGGAAATAGGTACAATGGGTAGTACTTTTGTTCCTGAAGCTGCAGGATTTAATGAAGAACAAGTTAAGATAGCTAAAGAATACTATAAGAAAGAAAGTGATGTTAATACTATTAAAGAGAAACTCTTAAATTTAGAAGAACCTTCTGCAATATCAAAAACACTTGGTACTGCATTCCCAGTTATAGGTAAAGCTGTTGATATAGCGCAAGGTACATTCGGTGAAGATAAAGAAAGAAAGAAATTTTTACTCGAAAAAGATTTAGAAAAGGCTCAAGCAGAATTAAAGAAACTACCTGCTGAACATGCTAATATTGCAGCAAAATATAAAACTGCTTTTGAAGGAGATAATCTTAAAGCTTATGAAGCAATAGGTAAAAAGTTCAATGGTAAAGTAGTTGATGCCAATGTTAACATGAAAAATCCTACAAATACTTATCGTGTAAACGGTAAAAAGTATGGAGAGTTCACTACTAAAATGAAAGGTACTGAGTTATCTGATATGTCAGCTTCTGATTTGGAATGGGCTAAAACTCATAATCTAATTACTGGTTTAGGTCCTGATGATAAGATTGAAGAAAATAAATATTATAACGTTAACTTCGTATCTAAGATACCTGAATCTGCTACTATTGCAGAAGATTTTGATAAGAAGAAAATGGGTACTACTGATGTTGCTGCAAATCATGCTGAGTATGTAACTCAAAATGCAGAAAACCAACGTAATATGGCTAATCTAGGTTATAAAATGAAAGGTTTAATTGGTAATGCTCCCGTACCTGTAGACCCTACTAATCCTAAATCGAAACAAGTTCCTTTTAGAGAACGTACTAAGGTTTTATTACAGAAGCAATTAGATAAACAAGTAAAAGATTATATGGACGAACTTAACACAAAAGTTAAGGACGAAAAAGAAAGACAGTTATATATACAAAATGACCTTACTCCTAGATTAAATACAGCAAAAGAAAAAATCAAAGAAGTAGATAGATTTAGTTCTATGACTGATAGAGAAAGAGAAGCATTCATTTTATACCTACAAGAGAATAACGTATGAGAGGGCTAGATATTTTAAAGCAAGCAGGTACAACAGGACTAGGGGAAACAACTTCCCCTAGTTCAGGTACTAGAATGATAGAAGCACTTACTGAATCAGCTGCTACTTATGGAGGTCAAGGTTATTCTGATCCTCATAAAACAGATGCTCCTGAAATGATGGAAGAGTCTGGTGCAGGAGAAGATGATAGATGGAATTCTTTTGTTAATGGTATTGATGAAATTAAGAAATCTACTTACGGTTATAGACTAAAACCTTTTGAGCTTCGACAACAAACTGCAAAAAGAGAAATTCTAGCACTTCAAGATAAGGTAGCTAAAGGCTATATGACTCAAGAAGAAGCTGATAGAAAGATTCAAATGCAGCAAGATGAATTAAATAATATTCAAGAAGATCCTGAATATAATGCTATTCATAAAGATATAGCTGAAAAAGATACTGATATTGCTGCACGTCCTGTAACTAAACGTTATGAGATAAAATCAGAGCAAGCTATGATGGAAGAAAATACTAACTTCCATGATTATATGAAATATGAAATGCCTAAAGAATTAGGTGGTTCTGCTTCTGAAATTGGTACTCAAATGCTTACTACATTTGGTCCTCAGATAATTAATAAGATTGTTCAGAAAACTTTAACTTCTGTAGCTGCTACAGGTGGTGCAGATATTCCTGAATTACCTTGGGTTATGGCAGGTCTTGGTGCTACTGAAACTGCTGCGGGTCTATATGGTATTTACCAAATGAGACAGAATGAATCTCAAGCTGAAGCTAATGATGCTTATGAGCAAAAGGTTCAACAAGATATTGCAGTAGCAACAGAAAAGAATGGAGGTAATCCTATATCTGAACAAGAGAAACTTGATATTCAGATTAAGGCTCACGAAGGTCTTAAAGATGTAGTAGAACAAAATAATAACCTTAGTCTTTCTGATGCTGCCGAAGTTCTTGTAATGGCAACTCCGTGGAGAACTCTTTCCAGTATTGCTAAAGCAGGTAAAGCTGCTTCTGTATTTGGTAAAGTAGGTAAAGCGTTAACTGCATTTGAAGAATTAGGTACTGGTACTCGTATTGGTCGTGCTGCTAAAACTATGGGTGGCGTAGGTCTTACTGCTCTATTAGAGCAAATGGAAGAGACTGACCAGTTCTCAGTTACTCAACAATATCTTGCAGGTAAATATAAAGATGATAACTCTTTCTATGATAACTTTAAAGAAAGTTTAGGTCATAGAAAACAGTCTATTGAATATGCTACTACTGGTAAAACAGAAGCAGGATACGAAGAAGATGCTAACTATCGTAATGCTGCTCGTAGTGGCTTCATCTTAGGCGGTTTAATGTCCGGTGCAGGTGGTGTAATGAAAGTAGCTGGGGATGAATATACAGCTTATAATACTAGGCAAGATGTTAGTAAAATGACAGAAGCCCAGTTGAATGATGAAAAGGCTATGTATAGAGCTAATCTCTATACAAAATACTTTTCTAAAGGTAGAGAGAATTTTCTTTTTGAAGCATTAGATAATGTTGCTCAAACTAGTGCTAAAGACCCTGAAAGGTCTGCAATGGCTCAAAGAGAATTGGCTAAAGCTAAAAAAGGAAAAGAGTTATATGATAAAATCTATGACAATAATCCTTTATTAAGAGATGAACATGTAGCTGCTGTATTTAATAGAGCACAACATCTAACTTCTAGATTAGAGAATATAGATGTAACTAATAACTTAGATGCTGAGAATTATTTAAAAGAGCATGAGGCATTAACAACTTTAATTGCTAATCCTCAACTTAATCAAGCATTAACTAAACGTGCTGCTCTAGATGCTATGCGTAGCACTCTAGATAAGTATCATGCTATTCCTGAAGAACAAAAACCTTCTAATATCAAGGCTTATGAAAAAGTTCTTGAAGAGAAGTATGCAAAAACTCTTAATGAATATAAAGAGACTTTAGAGAATAATAATATTACTGAAGATAAAGTTAAAAAGAATCTTGAGCATATTCAGAAGTTAACTGCTGTTGAAGAGAAACGTACTAATGCTTCATTAGTTAGAGAAGATTTACATAATCAATTACTTGATCTTCATACTAGACAAGGTGCTAAAGACTTTTTAAACCGTGAATATGAAAGAGAACAAGCAGCTAAGAAAAAAATTGCTCCTGTAAAAGCATTTAATTTAGATGAAGGTACTGTTCCTCAATATGAAGCACATGAGAAACAACAACTTGCTACTGAACGTCTTAAATACAAACTGAATAAAGTTGAGCGTGAAGCTTTTGAAAAGAATATTCGTTCTCGTATAGATTCAGGTGAGAATGTAGATGATATTCTTGAAGAGATAAATGCTGAAAATCCTAAACTTGGCAAAGAAGCAACTCGTATGATTGACGAGGCTATTGCTAGTAAGGAAGAACATATATCTGATATTAAAGCAGAAGCAGATGAAATCGAAGAGAGTATTGCTACAGATGAAGCTATGGGTGAAGAACCTGATGCTGATCAAGTTGCAAGACTTGCTAGACTTAGAGGAGAAGATTATACTAGATTTGCAACACAGAAAGAAGCATTTAAAGCTAATCGTGAGAAACTTCAAGAAGAGATTCCTGAAGCAGATGATAATACTATTAAACGTAGAATCAAAAATACTTTCTTAAAAGGTTCTGAGTATATCCAAGATAAGTTTAATAAGAATCCTCATTATAATGATATTGCTTCTGTAAAGAGAGAAGTAAAGAGAGCTAAACATCTCAAGAAAATCTATGAAGATAGAGTTGCTCCTGAGATGAAAGCTTCAGAAGCATTTCAAGATTTTGAAGATACTATGGATAAACACATAGAGACTCTTGAAAATATAGAAACAGAAGTAACAAAACGTTTAGAAGATAGAGATGCTAGAGACAATCGGATTGTTGATAATGAAGCAGTTCTTGCTCTTAATCAATTAGGATTAAATCCTGATGGAACTGTTGTTGAAGGCAAAGAAGAGTTAAATGCAATTTCTAAATCTATTATCGGTGATGCCGATTATAATAGAGTAATGGCTGATGCCAAAGGCAAACTTACTCTTGTTCATGCTAATATCCTTATTCAAACTTTAAAGGATAACGTTACAGATCGTACTCGTATAGATGAAGCTATAGCTGATTCTAAGAAAGCTGTAATGAGAAAAATGCTTGCCTTACCTAATATACAAAAAGCTTTTGCTAAGAGAGGTAAGGTATTTAATATGTATCAGCTTAGTCCATTTAGAATGGTCAAAGACCTTATTAATGGTATTAAAGATGGTCTTGGTCCTGATGCTTATGATAATCAAAAAACTAGTTCTATATACAAATTCTTTAAAGAAGGAGATGTAGCTGAATTTATTAACGACCTTAATAATGAAGATAGAAGTACTAGTTCTGTAACTAAAGAAGAGATATTAGCTGTAGTTAAACTTCATGAGCAATATGCTTCGCTATTTGATTTAGAAGCTTCTCTTGATTCTAATTTTGATTTACATACTGAAACTGTAGCTGAACAAAAGCACGAAGAAGAATTAGCTGCTGATAAGAATAGAAAGACTCCTACTCCTTCTAATCAGCAATGGGTAGCAATGCGTCAAATTGTTAGATTTGTACAAGGTAAAACTAGCGGTAAGTTATTTGAAGATATTGCGTATATTAAAGGATTTGCAGGTACTGGTAAAACTAATGTAACTATACGTTGGGTTATTAAGATGTTAGGTCTTAAAACCAATCAGTATTATTTAGCAGGTCATAATGTACATTCAGCTGAAACTCTTAGTTCCAGCTTAAACAAGAGTGCTATTAATTCAGTAGATAAACTTATTGCTGATTTACCTACTATGGATTCTAACATCAAGTTTATTATACTTGATGAAGCTCCTGGTGTTACTAGTGCAAATCTTAGAGCAATTAGTACTGCATTACAAACTTTGAATAAAGGTCGCAAAGAGAAAGTAAAACTTCTTTTTATGGGAGACCCGAATCAAAAGGTTGCTAATAAAGTTAAGTCTATGCTTGAGAGTCCTACTGAATTAGTAGGTTCAGAAAACATGACATCTATTAGTCCATTAACTATTAGATTCCGTTCTGATATTGCAGCTATTGTAGATGTTCAGGATTTATTTATAGACCAAGATCAAGACTTAACTAAGAGTACGATTAGTACTAAAGCTAATACACTGAATCCCTCTACTCTTTCTAGCTCCATTCCATTATTGGGAGTGAACGGAAGTCTTAGAGATTTTGATAAAGATGTAATGGCTACTCTATTAGCCCGTAAGGATGATAGAAGTCGTACTCGTGCTATTATTGTTGGTAATGATGCTGATGTAGCTAAGTATGAAGCTATGTTGAAAGCAGCAGGTATCGACAATGTTCAGGTAATGACTGATACTGATGCTCAAGGTAGAACTATTAATGAGGTATATACTAATATCCCTTTTACCAATGAGTATAGAAGTGTACAAGAGTATAATACAGCAATGTATACTGCTACTTCTAGAGCAACAGATTACATTTATATTGGTGGTTTCAATGTAGATAATCAGTTATCTGATACTATTGAGAGTAATAAGGAAGAAAAAGAGAAACAAAATAAAGACCGTTCTGCTAAATTTATTGCACAGCGCAAAGCAGAATTGATTAAAATGGATAATCTTTTACCTCCTAAAGAAGCTAAAACTCCTGATACTGAGAAAGCTACTACTGTTGCAGATGATATATCAGATGCCGATTATGCAGAATTTGTAGATAATGATAATGTTTCTCAAGAAATATTAAATCGTATTGCTGATAAGATTATCAATAATGAGAAATTAACTGATAGAGAGCAAGCTATCTTTGGAAGTAAATCCAAAGAGATAAATGATATTATTAGTATATATCATGCACAAAATGCTACTACTGCCGATCCTGCTATAGATGAACCACTTGAAGATGAACAAGCAGTTCAAGACGATTTTAAATCAGAAGAAGATCACGTAGAAGTTGAATACAATCCTGATAATCAGGATGGTATGAATGAGAAAGAGGGTAATGGTCAAGTAACTGCTGCTCCTCTAGGAGTTACTCAAGGAACAGATATTTATACTATTGGCTATCCTACAGGTGCATCCGTAGCAAGAAAAAACAAAGATGGTAGTTATGGTCCTGGAGTTAAACCTGGAGATGAAGTTCATTATGTAAAAGCTAAAACTTCTAGTGGTGAATATTACATTGCTATCTTAGCTCCTATTGAAGGTCAAAGAGGAAGATATCATGAAGTAGGTATAGTATCTAAGAAGGAACTTGCAAAAGGAGTTAAAGACCAAGATGAACTATATATCTTATTACAAGATGCTCTTAATGATGATTTAGGAGATACTTATCCTTCAAGTGCATTTACTACAGAAGATAAGAGTAAAGGTATACTTAAAGTTTCAGTATTAAATCCTATTACTTCAGGTAGGATTGCTCATACTCAAAAACTTGCTTATAAATATGGTGCACCTAAACCTTATGATGTTCTCAATACTATTAGTAGATTTGTTAAAGGTTTCTTTACTAATGGAGAAAATCCAGATATTAATAAAATAAGTGAAAATAGTAAAGTTCGTATTTATACTACAAACGGAGTTGGGGAATTAGTTCAAAGTTATAAAGATAAGGGTAAGGAAATTCCTTTTACTCCTCAAGCAGGTGTGCCTTATCTTGTACTTGATAATCTTACTCGTTCTGCTAAATTTAGTAAGCAACAGTTTATCCGTTTAACTCCTGCTTTCCTTGATGAAAATAAACACTCTAAATATACTAGACCTATTAAGAAGTTAATAGCTGCTATTGAAGAGATGGATTATTTTATGGAGGGTATAGAATTTGGTACTCCTCAATATAGTGAAATCATTAAAGCTGACGATGAATATTTACTTAAAATAATAGGTAGTGTATTACCTAAAGTAACTACTGAAAACTTTAATGATTTCTTAGATGCAAGAGATAAATTACATGACCTTGTATATAGTAAAGAATTAGAACGTTTCAAAGATTCTAAAGACATTAAACAAAATCACCATGTAAAAGATACATCAGACAATAAAATGTTTGATGGTAATGCAAGAGTAGTTAAACTTATTGAAAAGGACAATAAAGTAACATCTGCACAAGTGAAAGCTTCTGATGGTACAATTATGATTGTTCCTATTGAAAATCTTGAAAGAGTTGCTGTAGAGAAACGTGTAGCTGGACCTGCTCAAATTGCTCTTAATGCTATTGCAAAAGCTAATGCTAATCCTAATGGATATCCTATTAGAGTTTACAAAAAGATTCCAAATCGTAACGGTATTGGTTTCACTGTTGAATCTTTTGCTAAAGGTTTATTAATTGAACAAGGTGAAACTTTCTCTTTAGAACAGTTAAAAGAGTTAATGCAATTTGATGGAGAAGGTAAATCTTCACTTCTTCATGTTCCTTTAGATATTAAACACTTTCAAGAGAATAGTGAATCAGAAGGTACTAGTCTTGCTAATGTTTCTGATTATATTAATGATACTTTTGAAGAAGTTGCTTCATCAGCAATCTCGATTGAGAGACCGTCAGCTAGAAAAGAAAGAGAGGTAACTAAACCTGCTGAAACTCAAGCTGCACCTAAACCTGCTGCACCTAAAGCTAAATCTGCTGCTGAAGTTAAAGAAGAAGAACTTGATAAATTCCTACCTAGAGGTAAGAAATTACTTATAGATGTAGATGATACTATCATTAAGACTTCTGAAGCTGTTGAGAAACTAGATTTTGAACATAGTTCTGCTAGTAAGAAGCAAGCTTTCTTCTTCGAGAAAGGTATCTATGAAGAGCAAGTAGATAACATGTTAGCTAAAGTAGAACTTACTGAATTAGGTAAACTACTTCTTAAAAGATTAGCTGATGGTTCTATCAAAAAAGGAGATATTCATATAGTAACTTCAGGTAAAGGTAGAGTTAAATATCTATCTGATCTTTTAGGTATTCCTGTAGCTCAAATTCTAACTGGACAATCAGATAAGAATAAGATGGACAGGGCACATAAGTATGGAGATACTATAATTGATGATAATCGTTATATTACTGATAATACTAAAGGTAGTATCCATTACGATTATACTAAAAATGAAATCTCTGCAATAGATGAAACTTATAAAGCTGAAAAGGCTAAAGAAGAAGAAGCTATAGTTAATGAGAATGTTCTAACTCCGGCAGAGATTAAAGCAAAAAAGAAAGCTGATCTTGCAAAAGCTAAGAATAAACAAAAGTTTGGAAATAAAAGAGAATTACTTAAAGAACGTGGTACTTCTTTAGGACATTTAGTTAAAAATCCTTATGATTTAGTTCGTAAGATTATCCCTTCTATTAGAAAGGAAGATGTTAAAGTTGTATCAGAAGCAGTAATGCTTAAACTTACTGATGGTAGAGCTGCTTGGGGTCATTTCAGAGAAGGTATTATTTATCTTCTTGAAGGTGCAGAAGGTGTATATCATAAAGTAATTAGACATGAAGCTTTTCACCGTATCTTTAATAACCATTTAACTGAAGCAGAAAGAGAAAAATTAATTAAAACTGCTAGACGTATTAATCCTGCACTTGAACATATTACTCCTGTACGTGTTGAAGAATGGTTAGCAGAACAATATCAGAACTGGACTACTAAAAGAGGTGTTGTATCTCTTGCATTAATAAACGGATTCAAGAAAATATTAAACTGGTTAGGTTTATATAAAGCTAACTTCGATAATATTGAGAGTCTATTTGATGCTATGGATGCAGGTCTACTTGATAAAGAAGGCGAAGTAGTAGAAGATGCAACTAGAAATTTAGTTAAAATCCGTGAAGATTATTTAACTACTGACCATTACAGAAAAGCTAGAGATTTAGTTACTAGCGGTATGTCTAATAGATTAAATGCTACTGAATGGGATGATGAAGAAGGAGCTTTAAAGAAAGTAAATCTTAATAAGGACGGCTCTAATATGAAAGAAGCTACTCCTATGCCTTTTGAAGAAGCTATTAATGATTTACGTGAGGAATTTAAATATTATTTAGACCTTTATACTGAATCAATAGCTGAAACTGTAGAAGAAGGAGAGCAACCTGACGAAGATGATATTTTTAGTAAAGAACTTTATACTATTCTTAATGACCCTCGTAAATCTAAAGATTTATTAAGAGAAATCTATCCTACTTTATACTTAGGTAATAAAGAGTTTACTGAAAATCTTGCTGAGACTGATGAAGAAATAGCACAAGAAATAGAAGATGCTCAAACTGATGGTAGTATTTACGAAGATATTATTGAATCAGATAGAATAGATAACGAATCTGCTGTTAAACGCGGAGTTAAAGATTTCTTAGCTACTATTGTAGATGAAGGAGGTAATATAGTTAACCCTCGTATGGGCTATATCAAATTACTTGAAGGTTTTGTTGGTGTAACTACCAAAGACTTAGGTAAAATGATAGAACAAATAGGTCTTAACTTTGGTCCTACTAAAACATCTAATCGTAAAGTTGCTGCTATCTATGATAAAGTTGTAGACTTAATAACTACAGCTAATGATAATAGTGATGCTAATGGTAAACCTTTACCTACTTTTGATAAGATAGGTTATGATTTCCAAAATGATGATGTATTTATCTTTAAGAATGCAATGGATAAAACTTCATCTGTATCAAGAGGTAAAATGACTTCTGTTGCTTTCATGAAATCTATTGCAGCTGCATTAGAAAAAGAAGGTTATGTAGTTAATAATGAAAGACTTAATCTTCAATATAAACGTGCAGTAGCAAAAGAAGTTCTAACTCAAATACGTCAATCTATTGGTTCACAACGTAAAAAGAATGTGATGATAGCTGTTAGAGCTACTAGCCAATGGGATAGTCAGAAAAAAAGAGAATTCTATGGTGTTAGTTATCGTTATGTTTCTGTACGTGAACAAGGTGCTAAACAAAATATGCGTGCTGCTGTAGAAACTGCTTTTATGACTAAAGGACCAACTATTCCTGATGCTTTAAAGCAACGTTTCTTAGAAACAGCAGATGATAGTACTGAAGCTACAACAAAGAATATTGAGGACTTAATACATTATCTAGGTTTACCTAAACCTACTATTGTTAAAGGTGAAGAATTTAATATTCATGCTTCTCTTAAAAACTTATTTCAACAAGTCGAAGCTGTAGGTAAAGAAGAAACAAAAACTGATATTGATGATGATGGTAATGAAGGTGTTGAGAAAAAGGTTACGTTTACTTGGGATCAATTCTTAAAAGACTCTAATCAACGTATAGAGAATCTTACAGATTTACTTGTTAAAGATAGTGAGGATTTACGTCCAGTATCTTATATATCAGGTGATGGTAAGAAACGTTATGAATGGACAAATAGTTCTTTTGGTGTTGATACTCTTATTCATCTTACTAAAGGTTTTGTAGAAAATAGACCGGATTTTATGGAATCTGCTGTATTCCGTAGAAACATTCTTATGGGTAACGGTAAAACTAAACGTGAGAAAGCTGCTCATAATAAGATTCATAGTTTTGTAGACCATGATTCTATAAAGGAAAAGGATAATAAATACAAACCTACTCCATATAAAAATGAGACTTCTGAGCAATGGTTACATCGTAATATTAATTATACTTTTCTTTCTTTAATTGGTAATGCTAAAGCATCTAAAGGTTTTAGATATATTCAACAGTTTTATACTATATCAAATAAACCTGCCCCTTATAGTGCTGAATTAAACCTTAAAAAGTCTAGTGAGATTAAGGACGTAATCTATCAAGCAGTAATGCAAGAAGTTGAGAGACCTTATCAAGATGCTCAGAATTATGGTAAGAACTATAATAAGTCTTATCTTGCAGGTTTAACTGAAGCTGATATAACTGAATTAAGAGACCTTCAGGAATATGAAGCAATGGATATTTCAGGTAAGGAATCTCAATTCAATAAGTTACTAGAAACTAAAATAGATAAAGTATTTGCAGCTATTGAGAAGAAAAGTGAGAGATTAGTAGATAAACTAATTGATGCTAAGTTTGTATTAGATTATGATGTTCATAAAACTCAAAATAAACTTCTTGCTCATATAGATGATAAATACAAAACTGCTGATGGTAAAGCATTATTAGAAGAACATACTTTACCTGAAAGTTTACAGTCTATAAAGAATAAAGAGTATCAATTGACTAAAGAACAATTGCTACCTTTAATGGACTTATGGATGAAGAACAATTATATGAACGGACACTTCCTGAACCAATTGGTAATGGGAGACCAAGCGTTCTATAAAAATCCTGCTGACCAAATTAAACGTATGTCTATTGCATTTGCGATGGGTTATAGTGGAATGGTTAACAATGAAGGCTTCATGAAAGAGAAGTTTACCGTTGCTGTTGCCAAGAAAATAATGTTCGGTATTACTGAGAAACAGTTCAAAAAACATCAAGCTTTCTATGGTAAAACAGGTGAAGCTGCTGATGCTCAAGGTTATCATACTCCTGAAAGAGGTCTTGACATTAGAAAAGGTTTCGGTAAAGAAATGGCTTTAGGTGCTATTATGAAACCAGTATACTGGGCTTTAAATAAATTAGGTGTACCACAAGGTATGAAATATAGTACTATTGAACTATCAGATGCACTTCTTTATAATAAAGATGGTTCTGAACGTTTCCCTGAATTAGTTAGATTACGTCAAGAAATGTATGATAAAAAAGTAGATGAATATGTATTCATATCTGCTTTTAAAATTGGTGCTCCTGAAAACCTTACTGGACATGGTATTAACGAAGAAAATGTTTATACTGATGCTCAAGGTAAAAAGCAAAAAGGTATTGACCCTCGTTCTATAGTTGAATTGGATAATAGTAATTGGAGAATTCAGTTAAATCCAGTACATACTCTTGAAGGAGAAACTGCTCACCCTACTCAGATTACCTATTTTGTTGATATTGACGGTAAAAATAGTAAAGCTGCTAATGAATTGTTTAAACTGAATGCTAAGTTAATTAGAAGAGGTTTAAATAGAATGAATCAGAAACTAGGTGGAGGTAATGGTAATGCTTCTAAACTTAGAAAGTTCTTCCTTGATTCTTTAGGTGCTACTGATGCAAGACTTTATGACTTCATGAGTGCTAAAGATAAAGATGGTAACTATTTACTATCTCTTAACTTTCCTACTGTAGTTAATAAAGTTGTAACTCAGATTGCTTCTACTGTATCTAAAGCTACAGTTCAAGTTAAGTATGATGGTACTAAATTACCATTACAAGCTGACTTTGGTATTAAGTATATAGATGAAAGCGGTAAAGAGAAATCAAGCCGTAGACTTAAAATCAGAACAGAAACAACTGTTGATGGTAAGAAAGTTCAGTATGCAGAGGTACTTATGGATAATATCTATAAAGACCAATTTCAAATGGGAGATATTCTATTTGAAAGTGCATTAGCTTTCCGTATTCCTTCTACTGAATTACACTCCGCTTTACCTATTAAGATTGTAGGATTCTATGATGGTAAAGGAACTAACGTTGTAATTGCTCCTAGAGAACTTACTATTCTTCATGGTAGTGACTATGATATAGATGCTCTTTTCATTATGAGAAGAACTCCATATCTTCCTAAACAAGGTGAAAAAGAATCTAAAGCTGACTATGCACAAAGAGCTAATTATAAAGATTTGCTTATGCATGGTGCTATTATAGGTAGAAAACTTGATGGTGAAAAGATTCCTAAGTTTATACCTAGAATGGAGAAAGAGATTAAAGACCTTAAAGAAAGAAAGAAAATTCTAGATAAGAAAGATGATAAAGAGGAAATCAGAAGAATTAATAAGTATATTAATTTGCTTGATGGTGCTTTAGATTCTGCTATTAAGAATGAAATCGTAGATAAATTCTTAGAAGTAGTTACAGCTAGAAGAAATGAAGAGCGTATGATGACTCCTATTAGTATGGATCGTTTAAATGATTTGGAAGATAATGAATCTGTATTTAGTAAACTAAAAGCAATAGGTGTAACTGTTGAAAAAGAGTATGACTTAAATGACCCTATTGATCAAATGCAAATACATCAAGATAACTTTAGCGGTACTGCTATCGTAGGTGCTATTGCAGATTTAGTTAGAGGTCTTTCTTATACTCTTCAATCTTATAAACCTGATTTTGATACTAGAATAAAAATTATTAAACGTTTCAAAACTCCTGAAAAGGTTGAAGCTTTTAATAAAGCAATGGATATTTATAATAAGGCTGTTACACAAAGTAATAAGGGTGAAATAACTTATGAAGAATTCCGTGCAACAGCTGAAGCTGCTTTTAAAGAAGTAGAAGATGAATTTAATATTGTTTATGATACTCCTTATGTTTCAGAAACAAAAACGCTAGCATTTGATGGTAAAGTATATAATAAATTAACTATTAAAGAGAGTGGTAAGAAACAGAAAAATGGTAAACCTTTCAACGTTTCTGATACTTTTGATGCACTTATAAATGCTGCTCTCGATAACGTTAAAGAACAGATTCTACCTATTATCAAACTTACCAATAATACTGGCAAAGCTTATTTTGGTATGCTTGCTGTTGGTATGCCGCTTGTAGCTACATCTAAACATTTTCTTACTCCTGTAATTAAGAATCTTGCTGATGCTCGTAATATGAAACTTGCTCAATCAGAAAGTGTAAAAGTATTAAATGCACTTATTGCTGAAAAAGCTGGTAATATTACTCCTGAAGCATTAGATGCAGTTAAAGATAATGTTAAACTTGATGAAGAGGCTCTTGATAATTTAATTAAAAAAGGAAATGAAGAAGATTTTAGTATAGATAAACTTACTATAGAAGAGCTTATAGTTCAGCAAAAAGCATTAACTAATTTTATTAATGGTAATAGTAATGGTGAAGATATAGGTCAAGTAGCTAAAGCAACTAAGATACTTAAACAGTTTCCAGTAGCACAAGAAGAGATTCAAGACTTAGTAGATTTATTTGATGATCTTAAAGCTGCTAAAGATGGGCTTTTAGGTACTATAAATATTATGTCTTTACCTCATATTAAAGAAGCACACCATTCTTTAATTAAAGTTAGTAGTATTGTTAATAATCAATTCTATAAACATAGAGAGGAACTAAATAAGGTTGCTGAAGCAGCAATTAGACATACTGGAATTAGATTAGATTCAAATATCAATAAGAATAAGAGAATGATACGTGATGAAATTATGCGTATGTTCTTATCAGGCTTATCTTATGTATCTGATGGAATTACTGTTAACTTTAATACTTCTAATGCTACATTTAAACAATTTGCTTTAAATAAAAAGAATGAGCAAATACCATTAGAAGGAGCTAAAGATTTAGTAGGTCTTAATGCTTTCAACCAAAGTTTTGTTGAAGAAGTTCGTGCTGCACAAAAAGCTAATCCTGCTAATAAGTTTTTAAGTAAGATAAGAATAGCACCACAGTTAGGAGTAGGCAAGAACATGTATCAAGTAGAATATAATACTACTGCTGCAATGGAACAAGCTGAGATTCAGGATTTACAAAAAGCTTTTAATGAATTAAAAGTTGATGGTAAATTTACTCCTTTTATGCATAACTTTGTTAAATATGCTGCTTTGAATCAAGGTCTATCTTTTGGTCTAAGTTCTTATAGCTTATTACTACCTGCCGAAGTCTATGCAGATTTCGATACAGCAATGAATAAGTTCTTTAATACTTTACTTAGTCCTACAGAAGCTAGAAAGCCTGAGATAGTTGAAAAGAGATTTAAGAATCTTAATGAATACTTTGCAGCTAAATTTGCTAAACAGTTTCCTAGTAAACTTGCTACTAATAAAGAGTTTGTCAAAAAACCTGGAACTATTTATCCCGAACAAGGTTTTGATATACTTCCTAATGGTGAAAGAGTTAACTATGAGTTAAAGTATGAGTATGAGAAAGCTTCTGAAACTACTCAAGCTGTACCTGATGGTGATAATAAAGATGAAGCTACAGTTAGTTTAGATGAAAAACAAGGAGAACCTACAACTCAAGTAGCTGATGCTGCTGCACCTAATGATAATGACCCAACACTAACTAAGGAGATTAAGATTAATGGTTTCCCTGACTTCCTAAGTTACTATGAGAAATCCTATGTAAGAGTACCAAGTAAAGAAGGAGATCCTTATGTATATTATCAATATCTTGCTAGGGAAGAGAAAGGTAGTAAACAAGGATATGAGTTTGATAAAAACGTTATGTTCTTTGGTTATAGTCTTGCTGATGCCTTTAAAAGAGATGTTAAAGCTCGTAGTGTTCCTAAAGCTAATGACCAAAGTGAATATTCAGGCGATCCTAAATATAATCATTTTGAACTTGAAGATACAATTACTTTAAGGACTTTGAATGATTCTGAAAGACTTAATGCTTTTGATTATACTATTAAAAGTATAACTTATACAAGAGGTAGTAAGATTTTAGAAGATAGAGAAGGTGCGGATAAAGTAACTTATGGGTTGGATAATGGTAGAAAAGTTATTAACTTTAATCGAGAAGAATTAAGTGAAACTGATATTGTAGACTTAGACGAATTATGTAAATAACTATGGGCGCAACTTGTAATCTAGTGCCCCTGATAAAGAATAAAGAAGGTGAAATGGTGGAGAGCAAGCTCTTCACCGACCTTCTTTTATCGGGGATGAAAAGAAATGAAGCAATACGTATGTATAATCTTATCTATACATCTGCCTTTAAATCTAAGAATGGTGATTGGGAATATTTTCCATCTAAGTATAGAGGTGAACTTGATGAGAATGGTCAACCAACTCTTGCTACACTTAATGCTTCTCTTTCTTCTAGCTATAAGCTGAGAACCCAAGAAGATACACTTGAGGATTCAGCTAGAAAAATGGAAGGATTAACCAAAACCTTTGCTGATGCAGGTATTGATGTTAATGTGAAGTTTGATAACTCTCTTGGTGAGAATGCTAATGTTAAAGGTACAGGAGATAGAAGTGCAACTATTACTCTAAACCCTAACAAGGTATTTAAAGATACTATACCTCATGAATATGGACACGTTTATATTGATATTCTAGGAGATGACCCTATTATTCAGCAAGGAGTAGACCAACTAAGAGATAGTAAATTAGCAGATGAAGTTAGAGAAACATATCCTGACCTAAGCGGAAGAGCTTTAGATAAAGAGATTCTTACTACTGCTATTGGTGTAGAAGCTGCTGACCTTTTTGATAATCCCGAAGCTGTTAAACGTTGGAACTTTTGGTTAAGTAGAGTCTTTAGAGCAATCGGAGAGAAACTAGGTATTCAACCTAACGTAGCAAAGAAACTTGCTATGGATATGGTACGTGGTAAACTACGTGAAGGTAAAGGTAAAATATCTAGAGATATTCAACAGCAAAGAGCTACTCTTGAAGATGTAGAACAACATATTGCAGAAAAAGGATATGAACTTTCTCCTGATGAAACTCATTATACAGATGTAAATAAAGACTTTGAATTTGGTCGTGGTACAGAAGTCTTACATAAGATGTATAGTAATGATAATCCTAAAGGTGAACCTAATCTATCTTATGAAGAACATGCTGCACGTGAGGAATATAGAAAAGCTAAGAAACAATTTGCAGAAGATATTTCTGTAGATGGTAAGACAATGACCTATAAAGAACTAGTTGAGTATAAGCGAATGAAGCAAAATACTGACTGGAGAATTAGAGGTAAGATTGTCCATGCTATTATTCAAAATATTATTAAACCTAGTGAGAAGATTGCTAAGGATTTAGCTGGATATTATGCAGGTAAGAAAGGAGAATCCTTTGCTATTGATGAAGAAGAATACTCTTGGGTAGAAGAAAAGATAGGAGAAATATTTGAAGCTGTAGGAATTAACACCTATCAGAAAGGAATTAAACCTAAAGATAAAGATAAAGTACTTTCTGAAGTTACTATTGCTTCTAAGTTGATGGGTATTGCTACAACTATAGATACTCTAGTACAAGATGCAAAAGGGTTATTTTCTATATTTGACTGGAAAACTGGTAACTTATTATCAGATGCTACTTATGCTAACTTTATGAAGTATGGTAGAAATCAAATAGAACCTATACTTGATACCAAGCTTAATAAAGCTAAACTTGAAGTAGTTCTTCGTGCTATGATTTTTAAAGAAAGTATGAAGGATAAAACTGTACGATATAAAGATCTTGCTATTGTAGGAATATCTAAAAATAACCCTACTCAAGTTCATGAGATAAATATTGAACCTTATTTAGGTTTGATAGAATCTTATTATGCTGATGCAGCTAATGAAAAACTAGATGTGTATGCTCAACTTAAAGCACAAGGTTTATTTGACCCTACTCAATATATAGGTAATAATGATGAATTAGTAGATGACAGAACTAAGAACATGACCGTAGCTGAAAAGAAAGTTTTTTGGGCTAATGAACTTCGTGAACATACTAATTATATTAAAGACCTTAAAGAAAATAAGAAGAAGAGTTATGCTGAAATTGGTGCTGCTGAAGCCAAACGTTTACAACTTGTAGACCAAGTTGCTAAAGTTAATGCCGAATTAGGTGAAGATCCTACTACAGATGATATATCTGATATGGGTTGGATTAAACGTAAGATTGGTAATATGAATAGTATTAAGAATCCTCGTATAAAAAGCTTTATAAAAATTCTAACTAATAGACAGAAATCAGGTAGAGATAGAATAAGAGAGATTCATGAGCATCTTGATGAACTTGGAAAGAAAGTTTATACTGAGTATTTCGATAAGCATGGAATGAAAGACTTGCTTAAGAAAGCTACTCTTGGTGGTCTTAATGCTTTAAAATATCAAGAAGTATTTGAGTTCATGAATGAATACAAGAAGGATGATACTCACGATGGTTATTATACTAGAGTTATTACTCAAGCGCAAGTTGATAGTGGTAAATATTCTCAAGCACAATATGAATATAATAAGTATATTCGTGAAACGATGCAGAAAGAATATAAACAAGCAGTAGGTAAAATATCTCACTATAGAGGTAAACATGCTGTAACTATTGCTGAAGCACAAGGACTTCCTGCTGAACTTGACCCTGACTTTATGCCTCGTTATGCAATGACAGGAGAAGAAGCTATTGAAAGAAATGGTAGAATGAGTAAAGAGTATAAGGATTATTTTATAAATTCTGTACTATCTGATTTTACTGCAAATCAATATAAACCTAATGATAAACAAAAAGGAGGATTACCACTTAAATTTATGGGTAGTTCTAATATAATTAAGTCTCAAAACCATACGTTATCTTCTGAAATATCATTTAAGAACTTCATATCTAATGTCATTATGAAAGATGAATTAGATGATATGCAATCTTTAGGAGATGGTATAGTTGAGTTGCTTAAAACTAAGACTGATAATGAAGGCAATGAGTTCAAGAATACTATTGAATTCCTACAAGATCAAATACTTCTTCATGTTCAGGATACTAAAAGAAATCCTAAATGGACTAGTCGTCATATTACTTTCACTTATGAGGGAGAAAAGAAAACAGTATCTATTGATAAAGTTTTAAGAGGAATAAAATCTTGGGTATCATGGTCAGCTATGTGGGTAAAACCTATTCCTGCTATGTTTAATGCTGGATTAATTGTAGTAATGAACTCTAATAAAGCTATTGTAGGTTCTATTGCGAAGAGGTTACCTGGTGCTAATCCTGAAGATTATGATTTTTCAATAAGACATTTAGCTAGAGCACAAATAAACTATGCTGATTTCTTATTCCATGCAATGATGGGTCAGAAAGAGAAAAGTAAACTTTGGCAATTAGCTAAACATTTAGATTATCTACCTGATAATTATGATTATGCTATACGTAAAAGTGAACTTCAATTTAAGAAAAACAGTCTATTAGATAGGTCAAACCTTTATTTCTTTCATTCTATAGGTGAAGAATATGCTGCTCTTACACTACTAGGTGCTCAAGCACATCATTATAAAATGGGTAGTATGTCTATGTGGGATTCTTATGATTTTAAAGATGGTAAGTTTCAATATGTAGGAGATCGTAATATGAAGTTAGCTAATGGAGAAACTCTTACAGCCTTATCTGCTGAAGAGATTCGTAAATTCAAAAGGGTATCTTCATTAGTACATGGTGGTTATAGACAAGATGAAAGAACTTCTCTTGACCTTACAGCTATGGGTCAATTACTTAATCAGTTTAAGAAATATTTACCTAACGTACTTGAAAGTATGGGTCAATCTAAATATAATGATGACTCTTTAGGTAGATATGAACTACGTCAAAATGAAGCGGGAGAAGATGTTTATACTTGGATAGCTAGAATTAATGAAGGTCGTGCAAGAGTATTAGTAAAATGGTTGGGTGCTACATTAAGACTTCAGAATGATCCTAATTATAAGTGGTCTACTATGCCTCAAGAACAGAGACAACGTATTGTAGAACTAATGGTAGCAGGTACATTCCTTGCTGGTATGAATGTTGCTAATGCAGTTCTACATGGAGACGATGATGATGATGATGATAAAATGACTGATTGGGAGAAAATGATTCAACGTAAGTTACTAAGACTTGCTGATGATCAATCTCAAGGTATTGCCTTTTGGGATGTTCTTAATTCTGTTCAAAGTCAAGCTTCAGCTTTACCTAAGTTATATAAAACGAGTTTGGCTATGAAAGATATTCTAATAGAAGGTCTACTTAAAGGTAAGAGAACTCAAAAGGGAGATATTCCAGGTTGGAATTATCTTCTTGGTCAAGCTGTTCCTTTAGCTTCTTCTTGGAAAGATGTTAGTAGATATATTGATACTGACCTTGATGAAACTACTTCGGCACATTGAACGGTAAAAAAAAGGATAGCCCGAATGGACTATCCTTTTTCTTTATTTAATGCCCTAAACATTGGACGTTACGAACCGCAAGAAACGCAGCCTTCATCCATATTACAGGAGGGTTTTCGTTCCTTAGAATCATCAACATCGAATGTTACAGGAATCTTATAAGGAATACTAGCAATAACCTCATAGCAAGTATTACATTCTATTGTAAGTTCAGCTCCACCATAAACTGAAATAATAATCTTATGTCCTACGTGTTCTGCAACCTTAGCTGCATCTATATTAAAATCTTTCATAATATATATAGTTATATGTGAGAATACTGAACAACTGTATAGACTAAATTGTTTAAAACAATCTCAGCTTATGTTAATATGTATTAGTTTCGTTAAGTCCTACTAGATTATGAAGGTTAACTGGACTATAATTCAAAGATTTAAGATACTTACCATCTTCTACACGTTTGATTACATGGTATTCACCTTGTGTATCAATGTAAGTACTAATACCTTTTTCAGTATAAGCCGCTACACCTGCCAAAGCAACATCTGCTTCTGTATCAAATTTAGACATATTACTAACATATACCGCTTCATCTCCATCAGGAATGATATGTTGGAAACCAAAGCATAAGTCAGTACCACTAGCAACTACTCTTTGATCAAGACAAGCATCTAATACTTCTACTAGATTAACTTCATTAGTATCTGCTTTTACTAATAAACTATCCAAAGGTAGAGTAACAAGATGTTCTTTTAATTTAGGTTCTACTTCATATATCTTATCAAGTATCTTATCTATTGATTTATGTAGTATTATTGCAAAAGTACCAGCTAATCCCATTGCTTCTGCTTTCTCTTTAAGTTCTTCAAACTCTAAAGCAAGACGTAATTTCATTTCAGGTACAGTAGGAATGCTAGGAGTATCTCTAACAGTTTGTCCTACTACTTCCATTGTACTTTTGGTCAATTCGTGGATAGTTTCCATTATTTATTTCTTTTTATAGTTATTGGTGTTGGTCTATTAACAGTTCTTATAGTAGCATTTTTCTTAGCAACTTTCTTAATCTCTCCGAAAGCTACTTCTTTAATACGAGCAATTATCTGACGTTTTACAAAGTTTGGGTAAACTCCATTTAAATGTAAATTACCTGAATTCCTTACTGTATACACGTCACGAATATCATCTTTATATGCTAACTTTATATCGACAATTCCGCAACGTCTATCTTGAGGCATTACTGTAATCCCTATGAGTTCCCATTCTTCTTTTTCTATATCTTCATTAGAAAGATATAGTTTACTTCTCTTAACTTCTCGCTCTTCAACCTTAGTTTCTATAAAGGTTTCTACATCTTTCTTGTTCATATAATATCATATTATATTTACATGAAATTCTATATCTTCCCCTTCCTGCCCTAACATATATACTTGCTCTAGCATTGTCTTTATCATATGACAATTAGAAAAGCCTTTAGCTAAGGTATTAGCAGTCCAATCAACTTTATCTTCTTCTACATAAAATTGTTGTCTACCATCAAACGTAATCTGAATATACTCTCGTTCTTCAGTCTTACCTTTGTTTATCTCCACTAGCATTAGTAGTCGTCGCTCGCTCCTCCGCCTCCAAAGTCTCCCCCACCAAATCCATCAAAAGATGAATGATCTGATGAATCAGTAGAGCTAGAAAAAGAAGAAGCATCATCTGCACTACTAAGTAAAGAATCTAAAGGATCTAAGAAAGAAGTATTAGTATTGCTGCCATCATAATGAGAGTCACTACTATACGTAACAACTTCTTTAAAGCATGTTCTTTGTTCTTCATAATTAGCACTCATAAAAGTAGGATAATCTACTATCTTACCTCGTCTACCAAATCTACAATCTCTCGTTATTTCGTAACTCATAATTTTATTTATTAGTATTGTTTAATTCTGCTTCACCATCAGATTGAGCAGTAGATATATCGCTTCTACTTCTTTCTGCTATATCTTCAAATGATTCTACTATACCTTGTTTAGCAGAATACCATTTACCTTGATACTTAAATTCAAATCCAGAATCTCTCATAGTGATAGCGAGGATTTCCCCGCTATCAGTTCTGAGAATAATAGGATTATATACTTCAGTTAATTCAAGTTCATTATCTAATCCTATGTTTATACGCATTAGAATTGTGTTGCAAGTACTAATGATTTCTGCATAATATCATAAGTAGAACCCATAAGCAAAGATGACATTTTAGCTTCATCATTCTTATAATCCTTCACATTAGAATAGTAACCAGTAATTGCTTGATATGCTCCCCATGCAGTTCCTTTAGTTGTTTCTAATTGTTGAGTAGGATGCTCATAAGCATACTTAGTAATATTGCCAATAATATTGCTAGAGCGAGTAGATAGATCAAACTTATCGTCTTTGTTTAACATACGTTCTAGTGTATCTCCTAGAACTACAGTTTCAATATAGTCCATCAACTGTTTATCAGTAATACGAACCTTAGCCATATTATTATAGATAGCTGTAAGTTCTTCTGTAAGCTTATTGGTAATACCGAGAACAGCATGAGCCTTTTTCAAGTTATCATGAACTGATTTAGTATGACGGATAGTTACTCTTGCCGCGTTGCTTCTAAGTGCAGCATTAAGAGTATTATTACAAACAACCCTAATAGGAGTAAACATGGCTTGTATAGAACCTGATCCATCGTGTGAGCTAGTAAGTAATAGATACTTTTCGATATCGTCATTAGCACCAACTCTTATAAATGAAGGAAGCTTTGCAGTAATGAAGATTACTTCTCCATTCCCCAAAGCTCCAGCAGTTTCATATATAGCTTCTCCCTCACCAACGATTGCATCGAAGAATGAGAAAGCATCACGGTTTTGTACAATCTCATAACGAGAACCTACAACACCAAAAGGATGACCTGAATCAGTACGATAAGTAGCAAATCTATCTTCTACTACTCTCATATCAAAATATCCAGGTTGTTTATTAGGAGAACCTATTCTCATACAGTTCTCAAAGTCAAGAGCAGCATTAACATTTACTTGACGTGTAGGAACATATACAGGTTCCTTAGCAACTTCAAAGTCTAAACCTGCACTTTCAATAGCTTCTTGAGCTGTAGCAGGTTTATCTAGTATCTGACCTAGACCGTGCCATGCTTTCTCTTTCACTGACATGAAAGATGCTTTTCCGTTTATTATATTGATATTGTGAGCCATTTTAGCTAAGAGTTATAGTGTGTGTAACATTTCTAGATGCTTCATCGAAGTTAACTTCAGCATCTTCTGGACAATTTTCTCCTGCTTTTACAAGATTCATTCCTGATCTAGAATCAGCAAATGAATCTAAAGCATCATTAGTTTCAAACCATAATGCAATTGCATTAGCGATTCTATCACTTTCTACTTCAATAATAATTCTAGCCATTATATTATTCTTTTGAGGGTTGAAATTAATTGATTTGTTTTATAATTCAATTCTTCTGCATCAGTCATAGATTCATAGATTCTATTAATAAAGTTATCTAAAGCATCACCTTTAGTAACTATCTTCACATCTAATCTATTATCATTAAGAGCATCATTAAGATCAGTCATATCTGGCATATCTCCTATAAAACTTTTAAGAACCTCTTCAATCTGACGATTATTAATATTATGTGAATCGTTAATACGCTGAATTCTTTCACCCATATGATGAAGTTTCTCCATTGCTATATCTATAGCACTAGGTTGACGAGGATCATCATAAGAAGAACCACACATAGGTTGTGGTTCAGGTTCAGGAATATATGATTTTTGATTACCTTTAGGAGCTACTTTACCGATTAATGCCATTAGTTCTTATTTTCTTTAATTGATTGGATATAAGCTATACATTCACCAACTTTCTCATGTGAATCCTTAGTATGACTAAGAAGAATATTCGCTATATATCTTAAACGTTTAATGCTTCTTTTAGTATCAGTATCAGTAAGAGTATTTATTACACTACGTTGTTGATCTAGTCTATGCTTGAGCGCAACAATCTTTTCTTTTTCTAGCTGAAGTTGAGACTTCAAGAATTCTAACTCTATCGTTGCCTGTTCTATTCTCTCTCTTAACGTCTTTGTTTCATGTATTGCTTCTGCCTTGAATCCATGAAACTCAACTACTTGTATTGCTTTTAGAAAGCCTTCTTTATACTCTTTTGATTTAAAGTTGAATTTATCTAAGTATATAGTCCTTAGTAACTCTAACAGTTTTAACATGACGTTTTGGGTTAAACATAGTACCATCCCTCCCTTACTTATTCCCCGACCAAACAGTGTCGTCCTGTACTCTTTATTACTGTTGTCTACTTACGTTTTTCATCATAGACTAATTGCTTGTTCCAAGCACTGATTTAAAGTGCAAGTTACTCATATTTCAGTATAGGTCGAAAACAGTAAACCCCCGATATAGGTTGCGGCTACATCAGGGGCTTGAACTGAAAGGTTGACAGTATCTCCATAACTATCAGCACTATCTTTATGACCTACTCTCTCACAAGTATCATTATCAAATCTCTAACAATTGCCGCAACTCAATCATTATGTACCAAAGATACATACTAGAAACGACATTTGCAAATCTTTTGACTTAATTAGCAAAATATTTTTACTACCATATAAAGAATATCCAAAATATAGCTTTAACCGTAGCTACTATCTCTCCAAAAAATAACCATGAAATAAAGCCATGTTCTCTAGCATATTGATAGTTAAATACTAATGCCATTAATCCTGCTACTATAACATATAGATAGATTAGAAATACTATTACCTTATCCATTACCAATTAATTTTAGTATTATAATTATTATTCATAAAGCCATCAACTTCCCAAAATAAATTGCTACCAATAAACTTAGAAGAAGTTACATCTGTTCTAATTACAGTATGATAATTACTATCTATATATTGATCAAATCCATAAGCACGAGTTCCCATAAGCACAAAGCAAATAGGACGTTCTTGTTTATTTAATTCACAAACTACATTAGTAATTAGCTCTTCCCATCCTCTACCTTCATGAGTCATAAGATGACCTTTCTCTACAGATAGACATTGATTAATCATTAGACAACCTTGCTCTGCCCAAGTAGTAGAATCAAATACATGCTTAGGATTAAAGTTGATCATATAATCATCTCCTTCTCTTTCTAATTCATCTTGAATATTCTTTATCTCAATAGAATCATAGAAAGGTAATCCAACATAATAGGCAATACCATTACAAATCTCTTCTTGTATTGGTTCATTACCTATGAATACAACCCTTACCTTAGATAAAGGAGTAGTAGCAAATGCTTTAAATAGATGTTTAAATTCAGGATATACTTTATTTACCTTCATTCTTTCAGCTAGAAATATAGAAAGGTCAGTCATAGTATCACTCCATATAAATTTATGAAGTTTATTATACCATTCAATACCAAACATCTCTATACGAGCTTGCTCTTTAGCATCCATACTCTTAAAGATAGTCCATTTATCTACAGGAACATAAACTTTCTCTTCAAGATTAGGTTTAGATTTAATTTTCTTTCCATACAAAAAAGCTATATTAACAGCTATTTCATATGCTCTAGCATCACTCTGATACTGAATATGTGTAACTTCCTCTAGAATTACGGCAGGAATACTCCATGCATCAGTTTTACGATAGCGGTCTTGCTCACGTTCTTTTTTTCTATAAGTAAGACCTTTACCGTCAACCATTTCGAGCCATCCAATGTCTCTAGTTGTACCTTCTGATAATATTTTAAGATTCTTACCATCGAACTTTAATTGATTACCTTTATCATCAGTATAATTAAGCTTCTCCTTGAGTTCGTTTACCCTTAGCATCTTTATAGCCTTTTATAATTTTTCCTATATCATCCCAATTAACCTTTTTAGTATCAGATTCTGTCTTTAGTATTTGCATACAATCTTCAGCTTCTTCAGGAGTTAATTCAAAATAATTATTTGCACCCGTTTTTCTTTCACAATAATGCATGAAATCATCAGTAGACCAAGGAGCAGTTGTGTTACCATTTTCTTCTGCAAGAGCTTCTCTTATAGCATTTATGATAGCTTGGGTAACATAGAGATTGCTAAGAGTATGTTTCTTAGCAATCTCAATGATTCTTTCCTCAGTCATTATCGTTAGAAGAAATAGTAATTACAGCCGGATTAACTACACCTTCGCCTTCATGGTTATATTCTTTATTATGCCATTTGCGAAGTTCTTCTCCATACTTCCAACATTTAGAAAGCATATGAACAGCAGCACCATACATAAAGCCAGTAATACCTTCTGTATCTGCTAAATGAGAACAAGCACCTGCAATGTCTTTAAGTTCTGTACCTTCTGACATTTTCTTCTGCATTAGTTTAGCCCAGTTTTCAGCATAAACACATATAGTATTTCCATAAGAATCAACATTCTTAGTTAGATAAGTAACCCAAAATTCATTATCTGAAATTTCCATTTCAATACCTTCAACTTCTTTATCAAAGTCAGCTTGTTTTTCTTCCATCCGACGATCATATTCAGCTTGTCTTGCTTTAGTCTCTTCTTCAGCAGCAAACTTAGCTAAAGCAATTTGAGCAGCAACATCTTTACTATATTCTACAGGAGGATTAGGACCAATCTCTTCCCATTTCATTAAGTGAGCATTCATAAAGTCTCTTACTAATGCTACTTTATCAGTAGAACTATTAACTACTACATTGACTCCGTTGAAATCAGTTTCAACTTCAGTATCATTAAGAGTAGCTTGTTCAATAGCTTTATCTATTACTTGTTGGATATTATATCCCCAATCAATATTTAGTTTTTCTCTTTGCATTATTTTGGTTCGTTAATTAAATCTAAAGCTTTATTTAAACATTGTTCACATATACTATTAGAATATTCACTACTATCTAGTAAAACAACTAATGGTACATCTTTATTGCATTGATCACAAGTAAGAGTAGTCCAACTATCATTACCTATAATAGCATCTACCTTCTTCTTGCTTAAAGGTTTAGCTGCTATTAGAGCTTCATACTTTCCTTCTTTACCATTAGGATATTGCTGTTTCCATCTATTAGGAACATCCTTAATTAATTGTTTCTTGGTTAGTACTTCCATCTATTAAATGTTTCCCCATTAAAACTACGTGTGTAAAATCATCATACAAATTTGTATAACGTATTAGAACAAAATGGTAGTGTCCACCTAATCTTCTAAATGCCATTCCTCTTGCATAGCTATCCGCTTTACATTCAAACAAACATCTATTAGCTGTACCCATAGGTTCACTACCATCTTCTCTAGGAATATAAGCGTAATATTTCATACTTCTTTTTTAGTAAGAATTCTCCTGAAAACTACATAATCGTAATCATCATTCAAGTCTTTATCAAATCCTCCTTTCATAGCCCAATTATAATATTCATCATCTGTCTCGAATACTAATTTGCTTTGAGGAATATATCTCTCTCTAGTTTTACCATCAAAAGGATATAAGTCCACTCTATGAACTTGTAGAACGGATTCAAACTTTACATTATTCTTAGTTATCCGATTAAGTTTTTTATTTTGTTCAACTACTTCTTCTTTGTGAACTATATTAACTACTTCTCTAACTAATTCTTCTTCTCTTTCTTGTTCTAAATTAATAGAACTCTTTTGTTGAGTAGCAGGTCTTTCTACATAAATAACTTCATCCTTAGTACGAGAACCTACTTTACTTGCCGGAGTTACCTTTGGAGGTTTCTTTCCCGTTATTGTGTTTATCGCCATTTCTATTAGGACAAGTTAACCATTTACAAGGAATATCAGTATCACACGATATACAATACTTCTTAGACTGAGACATAATGCTTTTCTATTTTAAGTCTTGTATAAGGAGCTACTCTTAATGTTTTAAGAGTAGCTTCAGCATCTTCGTAAGTTTTAAATGGAACATAAGTAATAGTACCTGCTACATCCAGTCTAGCCATTCCTTCTGTAGTACCTGAATAATATCTACCACTAAAAGGTTCTATGATTACATATTCTTCTCTCATATTAAAAAGAATCAGTGTTAATAAGATAAGTTTCAGTATTATTCAATTTCATTACATTAACACCACTATCAGAATATGCAGAAGGATTATCAAAACGACCAGTACTTAAACATTCAGAAAGTTGTTCAAAAGCTTCACTCCAACGTAGATATGCTTGTTCTCTATCATCTTCATCGAATTCAATTACATCAAGCACATTATAAGGAGCAATATTCAATTGAGGAATAAATCTAAATACTACTTTAAAGTCAGTACCGAATTCAACTTTAGCCCATTGCTTAATATAAGTAGCATAGAAAGATTCCTGAATATCATAACCATAATATCTAACAGAACCTTTAAATGAATTGGTATTTTGAGAACGAGTAGTTTTGTAATCATAAGCATAAATGATATGATTCTTTACATCTACGTGCATTTCATCTACCTTACACTTAATCATTCTACCAAATCTTTGATCTTCTAGAACAATTGAATGCTCTTTATAAATCTTAAAGTTTGGATTAGCTCTACCTGAAACTAAAGTCTTAACTACTCCGCTATGATTCAACACAATCTCTACCATTCTACGAGATTGTATTTCTAATTCAGGAGTAATCATTTCCTTATGACCATTATGTTTCATAAACATGGAATAAGGAGTTAACTCTTGTAATAAATCAAAAGCTTTCTTAGAAATATCAGCAGGTTTTAAACCCTTAGTACTATAAGAATTTGCATAAGCATCTTCTACAGTAAGATTGGTTGTTTCTGCATTAATTAATTCTACGAATTTCTTCTGATTAGCACTGCTAGGAACTGCACCACTAAAGTGAGCATATCTATTATGAAACTCTTGCGGTTCAAATAATAGACAATGATTTAATGAACCTAAGTCCATAGCTTTAGTATGTTTATTCTCTCCTATTTTGAGTACATGATTATACTCATAAGATTTTCTATTCTCTATAAAATCTTTAATAGAAGATTGGCTAATAGCATCGAAAGCAAAATATTCTTTGTCCGTCATAGTTGTATTCTCATAAATTGATTTAAGAAATATTTCCATCCACCATCATCTAATCTAAAGTAAGGTTGAGATTCTCCATCTTCAAATGATTCTCCATCATTATCTATATCGGAATATTCTATCTCAGCTTCCTTCCATTCACTAATAGAATCATCTCCCCAATTACGTCTCCAATAAAGACTATCATTAGAATACGTAAGGGATATTTCTATCCCCCCGTGATTAGATTCCACCATTGTTGCTTGAGGTATAATTTCTGTCTTATTCATAATCTCTAATTGCTTTAAGTACAGGATTTCCAACAGGTACTCCAGTTTCACTATAATTTAAAAAACGAACTGTAGCCATTTTACCTACCAGTTCATCTAAGTTCTCCATATACTCTTCCTTCTTCTCAAAAGTACCTAGAGGTTTAGCTTCAAAGAATTGTCCTTTCATAGTACGTAATTCAAATACCATATCAGCAGCACCACGCTTACCTTCATTAGCACCAGTAATTACGAATTCATCATCTTGAAAAGCTTTTAGCTTAAAAATTTCAGTACTACGTATCCCATAAGAATATCTACCGTTAAGATTACGAACAATAACACCTTCATATCCAGCTTCAACAAATTCATCATGGAGGTCTTGTATTTCATCAAGAGAATCAACTCGATAAACAGGAACATATCTAAGACGCTTGTTATCGTGGTCAAAACTTGTAATAATTCTTTCCAGTTGTTGTTTCCTATCATCCCAAATATCTTTGTTAGGTAAATCAAATATATGAAATTCTATTGTTTTATGAGCATCTATTGGAGATTGTTTTCTACACCATCCACTAATCTTTTGTAGAGGTGTACCATGAATATATAACTCACCATCAAGAATAGTTCCTATTGGTAAACCTACATTATCAAGTTCCTCTTTTATAAATCTACAGACAATATCATAAGAAGTACCTGAACTAGAAGTAAATCTAAAACCACCATCTTTATGATTAGTAGCAAAGCAACGAACACCATCAAGCTTAGTTTGAACATGAGCCGGATATTGAATCTTTCTTAATACATTAGGAAGAAGTTTATCTGATTTACCATCTTGCATAGCAGTACACTTCATAGGCTTTAATGTACCTGAAGCATCTGTTCTATCTTCAGGAAGCCAACGAATAAGAAATTGTTCTAAGGTATCAGTTGTATGCTCATGTAATAATCCTACTTTACACTCAGCATCTTCTAAAGTCTTATAACCTTCATCTTTCTTACTTCTCCAAGATGATTCAGCTTCATTAATAGCTTGTTGATGTGGAGTACGATTTTGTTTACCAGCAATAATCGTATCAGTATGTATTTGTTTCTTACCATTAAGAAAACCAGTAGTTTTAGTGATTATTGCAGTATCTTGTGCAAAAAATCCACTAGCATGTACTAATCCTATCTCTACTTCATAAGATAGGATTTTCTTACCTGTCTTATCTCTTTTATAAAGTGTCTCTAATTTCATAAGCCATGTTCTTCTTTAAGGAATTTAAGAAAGTCTTTTAATTCATGTTTATTTAAAAACTTAGTAAGAGCTTGAATAACTTCTTCTCCTGTAAATACAGTATCAGTATCAATTAAGCTATTATAGAACTCTACTAATATTTCTTCTTTACTCATTTAGTGTATTCTTTTAATGTTTTAACAGTCCAAGTAATCTTACTATCTCCTTTATATTTAATACCTCTTTTCTTGGTTGTAGTTTGCTTAACGTAAACCATAGTATCAATACATTGTTGAGGTGTAAAATTATAAGGAAAGAATTTATTAGGAACTACTAGATTTACAAAAGTATTATGTGCTTGATATACCCACTTCTGATTAATCTTAAACTCTCGTTCCATATTATTCTGATCAAAATGAGGTTTAACTTCAATATATGAAACAGCTTCCACTTCTTCAAATATTGCATTAAACTTATGATGAGCTATAAGGAGCTTACATTTATTAGATTGAGGTATATTAATAGTATAGAAGATATTCCTAGCACTTTCATTCCATACTACACGTACATCAGGAGTATATATCTTTCCTTCTAACATACATGAATACTTCTGTTCACTCCTATTCTTAATAGTCTTAGTAGAAGTATCCTTTGTCCAACTGAACATTATATCTTCTGAAAGTCTAAAAGGAGCAGGCTGTAATTGATATTCTTTTACATAACCTGCTTCTTTTAACTCTGCTAACCAAAAGGCTACATATAACTCTTCGTCTGACTGTATTAACTTCCCATCTTTCTCGTGAAGTAGTTCCATATTATTTATCTTTTATACGATAAATAGAGTTCTTAAATTCTCTAAAAGATTCATATACTTCTTCATCCCATTGTTCAAAAGAATTACAATTTCTTCTACTCTTTCTAATAGCTTCTTCTAAAACTTTAATAGAAGCCATAAGATTATCCTCATTCATAGATATTTTCTTAGTAATATCATAAGCTTCAGGTTCACCTAACTCAACCTTCTCTTCCTTTTTTATAGCTAACTTCATAACTTCTCTAGTCAATATTCCTATTGCTATATCTGTAGTAGTAACCTCACCTGCGGCATTTGTATATCTTTCTAAGAAAGCTTTTTCGCTCTTTGTCATACATTATATTTTTTACCGTTTTTAATAGCATTAATAGTTGAACTACTAACGGGAAAATTACGGGCTATCCTATTACAAGGATAGCCTTTATCAAGTAATTTTTTTATTTCTTTAGCTTGTTCTATAGTTAGTTTCATAACCATTGATAAGTTAAGTTTTCCATGCACTGATATGCTTCCTGCATACCATAATTATCAGATACATCACTTATATCTTTAGAATCCTCATATTCTTCTTTAGGAATCTCAATATAGGTTAAATCGTATCTATCACAAATCTTTGTTGCACCATTTCTACCTGCTTCATCATTGTCATACAGAAGTACAATTCTTTTAAAACGTTTGGACAAATGTTCATAAGCTTCCTTCTCTAAATGATGTTGCTCTGATTGCAAGGCACAAGCATTAAAGCCTAGTAGTTTTAATACTAGTACATCTTTCATGCTCTTTGTGATTATTAATAAATCCCCAGTAGCAGGTAATTGGTTATAGCCCTGTATAGCATTAGAATTACCAATAAATCTAGCACCTTTAGTTCTAAAAGGGAAATAAATTTTATATCTACCATTGCCAAAGAAATAAGCAATAGCAGGGTCATGTTTACTATAAGTATATCTTAGTTTACCATCAATCCAAACATATTGAGGACAGAAAACATCATGGTCAGCTAGAAAAGAAAGAGGTGTGATTTCATATCTATTCCAATACTTAACCAATTCAACAGTCCAAATCATCTTCTTAATTTGAATCTGTCTAAATCTATTTTCTTCTTCTTTAAGTTCTACAGTAAGACTTTTAATATATTCATTCTGTCTTTCATTAGCACCATAAAACACATGAGCAAAATCACGTACTATGATTTTCATAGCACCCATTAAATCCCCATAAGAAAGGTTATTCAGATAGCAAACAAGATTATAAATATCTCCCTGAAAATGTCCTGCCCAATCCTTATAATAAATATTCTGACCTTTACTATATAAGGAACAAGTAGGTTTATTATCAGTTCGTAATTCAGATTTAAAATTCTGCCTAGTATTTAACCAAGCATCTACATCAAAACCACTAAGATAATATCTCCATAAATCTTTCTGAGAAAGTTTATCTTCTATAAGTCTTTTGGATATATTAACTTTCTCTATAGGTTTTGCTTTATCTATAGCAAACATCAGAAACTAGCTATATCTGCAAGTGCTACAATAAACGCTAGAAGAATAAATATTATATAAAACACTAATCCTCCTACTACTAATATAGCTATTGATAAGACTATTAATTCTTTTTTCATATCTATATTTTAAGAATAAAAAAGGGTGAAACCTTTTACAGTTCCACCCTTAATTAGATTCATAGTTTTATTAGAACGCAGAACCACCTTGGTTGCCACCAGTCGAAGGAACGCCTTCCATTGAAGGAACTTGACCATCTAAAGCAGCATAATACTCATTAATAGCCTGACGCTCTTTAGTATTGAAAGTAGGCTCTTCTTCAGTATAGAAACCTAAGAAGCCTGCAAAGTTACACTGAGCATTGCCTTGAAATACAGAACCAGATACTTTACCAAAGCCTGTCTTTTTCTTGCAATCATCAGTAAGAAGCGGTTGAATAGCAGCAGTGAAGTCATTAGGAGACCAAACACCATCTTTACCCATTTTCTTCAATACTGGCTCAATAGCAGCATCAATAGATTCAGCAGAAATACCTGCTTTCTTCAAGATATGCTTAATACGAGCAAGTTTGTTATTGAACATTGTCTCAGCAGTCTCAGAAGTAGACTCTAAAGAAAGATCAATAATATCGGTATGAAGTTTACCAATTAAAGTTCTAGTGAAATGCTCATCTTTCTTAGGCACATCAATAACTTGAACAACTTTAAACGTAATATTCATAGTAGGAGCATCATCTTTGTCCTTACCTTTGAATTTAGTAGATGGTTGAATATCTACAACTTGCATCTTATAAATGCCTGGAGCACCTATGTTAGCAACTATCTTAACATTACCTTCAGTCGATTGTTCTTTATTAATTTTAAACATAATAATAATTATTTTGGGTTGATTAATGATTATTTAAATGAGTAAAAGTTGATTTAAATGTAAAAAAGGAAGAGATATAATCTCTCCCTCTTTTAACAGCATTAAATCAACCAAGAATTATTCAGCAGTTACAGCAGAACGGCGACGAGTAGAAGTAGAAAGAGATTCATCAGAAGAAGATGAAGAATCAGCTTTAGAAGCTTTGATAGCATCAGAAGCAGCTTTTTCGTTATTCCATTCTTCACGAGAAACTTCAACAGTCATTGGATAGAATGTCAAGCCGTTATGCTCGAAACCACCATCAGTATCTACACGGAACGTAGAAGCTACATCATAAAGACGAACACCCAAAGTAGCATGAGTGAAAGCCAATTGATTAGGATTGTTTTTAGCAGATTCAGTAACTTCACCTACAATACCTAATTTAGAACCACGCTCACCAGCTTCGTTAGTAGAGCTTTCAGAAGTAGCAATATAGAAAAGGTTATTATCGTCAGTATCATCAGCGATGAATGCGAAATGACCAAATTCTGCACCAGTCAAGTCAAGTACCTGACGAGTTAATTTGATAGAATTAGAAGCACCAATCTTAACGATTGGACCTTCAAATTGATTAGACTTTGTTCCTGCGGAGATTACACTTTTAATAGCCATAATGATAAATTTAATTTGTTTGTGGATTATTTATTTAATAATAACTTAATTTTTAGGAGTAATATCTATTGGTTTACAATTACCAGTTTCATCAACTTTGTAATCTATACCTTTAGCATCAGCCATTTCACCATATTCATACATATCAACAGCTTCGGCACATATTCTTCTTGAACCAAATATCGCTGTGGTTTTCCACAACATTTGCTTGCTATATGCTTTCCAAGTAGCTTTGGTAGTATGTCCGGCAGCAACAGCCTCAGACCAATAGTAAGTATATCTCTCTCTTTCTATTTCACCAGTAACCTTACTCTTCCAAACCCATTCTAGTTCACATACTCTATCTATAGGAAACTTAGGGTCTTGAGCGTTAGTTACATTAGGCTTAATCTTACTATAAGTACCATCATTAAGAAGATATTCATTATCTCTTATAGTACGGACTTCATATCCTGCTCTCTTTATTAGCATTAAGAATAACCATACTGATAATGTAGCTCTACCATTAATGATATAGATATTGTCAAGACCTTGCATATAGCCAACTCTTAACTCTATGGCTCTAGCAAGTCTTTGAGCAACACTCTCAGGCGAACCTGGAATACCCATCTTAATAGCAAAGTGCTTTAATGTATCAACATCATTAATAGCACTTAAAGCAGTTAATTCACCAGAAGGTATAGTAGCTAAACTTGTTCCATCAGCTTTATTATCATCAGGAATATTTTCATTACTATACTCATTCTCACTATTTTCGGAATCGCTAGTTATATCCTGAAATTCAACATATTCGCTTTGCAACTCTTTTTCCTTTTGTTCTGCCATTGTCTTTGTCTTAATGACTATGTAAAGTTACGAAAATATACCAGTAATGCAAATATGAAGCAAGTATTTTACGACTTTTTTATACTTATAATACTGGATTTATAGGAAAAGGTTTCGGTTAATTATTAGTTTCTAATTGAATAAGATTTCCATTTCTTAAATCATCTTGAAACCTAATATATCCGGTGGTAGCTTTTCTCATTTTTATTAGATGCCAAAAGATAATTCCTTTGGTATCATGCTTCTGTACTCCATATTGAGCAATACCAAGCTTCTCAGGAGAATTAAGAACCATAATTGCATCAGCATCTCTTCTAATAGACTTTCCTCCATATAAATCTTTACCAATAGGAAAATGTCCACTTGGTCTAGATATACGAGATTCACTTTCTATATCTCCATTCAACTGAGCAATAATGATATTCATACTTCCAATCTGCTTTTTAACTTTCAAAAACATTTTAGATAGATTAGCTACTAGAGCAATCTCATCAGCTTCTTTGTCAAAATCAGTTAGAAGAGTATGGTCAAGAGATATGATTTTTTGTTCATCAGGATATCTCTGATCCCAATCAAGAATAGTATCATAAACTTGTTGTACAGTTCCAGTAACTTCAATATAATCAATTTCAAGTTCAGCAATCGTCTTTAGATAATCTTTAATCTCTTCATACTTTTCTAGCGATAATCTAGAACCATCGACACTTTTGTATGCAGATATTATATCACCATAAGAAGTTTTAACTTGACCACTGACATCTCGAAGTACTTCATCAGCAGCAGTCATCTCAAATGCTATATGCAACTGCCTGAACTTTCTCTTATACCGACCATTAAGGAATCTATTAGTAAAATCCTTACGAATCATATTAAGAAAGTAAGATTTACCACTACCTGATAATCCAGCGATTATATAAGTAAAGCAGAATCTCCAACCTCCAAGTAAACCTCTATTAACCTTTTCCCATCTACATAGTAAGACTACCTGTTCTTCAGACATTCCTTCTTCTATGTCTTTTAGAGCATTAGTCGCAGCTTGCTTACTAGATATAATTGGGAGTAACTTTGGTTTAAAATTCGTTGTTGCCATATAGAGGTTCTCCGTTTTCAGTTTGCCTAGAGTTCCCCTCCATAGCATCTATAAGGAGACCCCAATACTTATTCTCAATAAACTTCTCAATACCCCACTTAATAAGACTATTTTCTTTGCCGAATTTTACAGCAGCAATAATAATCTCATGCTGTTCAGGATATTTAAGAATATGTTTAATATATAAAGCAGAATTCTTTTCAGTAGTACCAGTTCTAGCAGGATATTTAATACCATTACTACCTAAAATCTCATATGGATATACATCCAATAATTCATCATAGGCATCTGCAACTCCTTGCATTACATCATCTTCTGCTATAGCATCATCAAAAGTTGGAGTAGTAAATAAAGTACTAAGCTTTATTATCTTTTTACCCTCTTTAGTAAGATCAGAAGATTTACTATAATTATTAATATCTAATAATAAACCTTTTTTCTGTAAAGTATCTAATAGAGTTTCATGAAAACCATTAATATTCTTTACATAATATCGCATAGTTGCATAATCCTTTGTCGATATAAGATAAAGGACATAGAACTGCTCTATATCAATTCTAAGTTCTACACATATTTTCGCAATCTTTTTTGCATTTATCAGCATACATCTTATTTCACTAAAAGAGTTAATACAAGCATTGGTTTACCATTAAAATCTTCTTGAGTAACAGCAAATTTATCACCGCTTACTGCACAAGTTCTTCTAAGAAGATATGCACAAGAAACAGCATATGTATTTTTACAATCGTGTCTAACAGTAAAGAAATCTTCTTCTTCTTCCTCTTTAAGAACAAGATAAATAACTTTATTATTATTTGGATCAATAGCACCATGAACAAAATAATAACTTGATATATCAGTACTTATTACTGCTGCTGTATTAAATATAAGAGTTGTACCACTTACAGTAACCATTGGTTGTGGAACTATACCGATACCTCTTCTGCTTCTGCTCACAAATTCTAGTATTCTTTCTATTTTAGCTTGTTTCTTTTCTGCAACTTTCTTTTCTACTACTACACTTGCCATCTTATTTACTTTCTAAATATTCTAAAACTAATTCATTTTCTTCGACTTCATTATCATATCGTAATTCAATCATACAATCTTCAATATCATCTAAACTTGCAGTCTCAAAGAACATTCTTTCTATTTCTTTGCGTACTTGTATTAGATTAGTATTCAGACCAATTTTCTGCTTTACGACTAATATCGAAATCCATGCTTTCAGTAGATTCATCTTCAATATCTTCTAAAGTTGTAATCCATCTAGCACCAGTAGTTGTCTTTTGCCTTTCCTTCAACCACTTCTCATCTTGAGTGTTAGGCGCATAAAGATTAACTATAATACTCTTCTTTGTAACATCAGCCTCATTAAAACGAGTAGATCGTCCTTTACGCTGTTTCTGTTGCCTTTGAGAAGCTGCTCCACAAGTTATAATAGACATATCTATTTGTGGTAAGTCAAATCCTTCATCAAGTGCCTTTACAGCATTCATTACAGTTATCTCTCGCTTTGAAAACAGCTCGATTGTCTCTTTTTTTATCCTTTCGACCCCTATCTTTTTGGTCTTGGGAGTTGTATTGAATAAATCTGTTTGAACAACTTCTCTAGTTTCCCCTTTGATTTTAGTATGGTAACTTCTTGCTTTTGCTCCGAGTTTAAATGTAATAGCATCTGCCATTTCAGCACTCATTGAAAAAGTCATTATCAGTTTATCCGGAAACTTATTAATAATTTGTTCAGTAATTAACAGTTTATTCTGTGAATTATAGATAATCTCCTTTCTCTTGGACATACCCATAATACATTTGATTGCTCCTTCCTTTATTTTAGCTGGAGCATTTTCATCATCTTCTCCTTGATCGACTCTCCATCCTCTAAACTTAGATATATTGCGACAAATATCCATATTCTTAGTAGCGGCAAATGCCAATTTCAAATCGAATTGGTCTTGCACTATAAAGAACCGTTTATTCTGTTCAAATAAACGAGAATATTCCTCATATCTTCGTATTTCTAAATGATTTAGTGGTACTGCTAGATTATATTCAAAATAATCTGAAGTAAATCCTTCAACTTTAGATTCAAATTCAGTAATAGTATGACATACAGGCATACCTTTATCTCGTAAGATTACCTTTTCTTCAAGAGTTAAAGTAGCAGATAATCCTAATCTAAAGTCAGTTTTAGTAAACTCGATTGTCTTATTAAATGTATCAGCATCTACGCCTAATACTCTATGAACTTCATCTATTATCAACCATTTACAACGGTGATATTCGGTTACATAGCTATTAATTACATATACAGATATATTTTCAAAGCCATGCTTATCTATATGACCGCCTTCTTTAACCCAATCATCCTTCAGTTTCAGAGTAGGAACAACAACTATGATATTATTCTCTTCTATATGAGCAGGAAATTTATCTCTAAAAGGTTTATAAGCTTTGACAATTGAATATGTCTTTCCAACACCAGTATGCCACTCTAGAGTTCCATTTCCTCTATGAGGTTGACTTCTCCAAGTATTCACACCTTGCCACTGAGCAGTATCTAATCTTTCCTGCCTAGAGCCATTACCCCATCTACCCGTCATAACTATATAGTTCTAATACTTCATCTGTACAATCAATAAGTTCCTTAACTATTTTAATATCAGTTAATTGTTTCTCATTGAAATAGATATACTCAAATGGAGACTTAGCTTTACCATAATATATAGTCCAACTTAGATTATCATTCCATTTAACAGCTATCCAGCGTTTATCACCTTCATAGCCATCAATTTTTAATTTAGGATAATCACCTTCACCAGTACATATTGTTGTACCTTTAATGATTTTGTCAAAACCTTCTAAATCAAGAGGTTTATCAAAATTTCTATTTTCTATAAACTTGTATACACTCATGATTCATTAGTATTAGGTTTCTTTCTGCTTATAGTAGAATGACTAGTATTCTTTTGTGGCTTCCATTTAAAGTTATACTTATAAAGAGGCTTATCATAATAATACTTAGGCATACAATTGGTATCAGTACCAACTTTTATAACTTTAGCATTAGTCTTATATACTAAGCCTTCCTTAGCTAATCTTTCAAGAACTGCTATACCATCATCTGTAAGTTCTGTATCTATTACAAGAGGTTCATCTTTATGTGCTAAGAAGAATTCTCTATATGCTACACAACCTGCACCTTTCCAAGTACTTTCTCCTCTATCAACACTCTTACGAAGATATGAAAGATATGGACGTTCATCATCATCTGTTAGAATCTTATACTCTACCCATTCATCTCCTCCAGGTTGTCTAAGTCTTACCCAATAAGGTTCTTCCGCAGTTACAACTCTTTCATCATATTCATCAGATACCTTTTTAGGTTTAGCTTTATCTTTAGGAATACTTGGCACATCTCTTCCTTTTTTAGCTGACTTAGGAGCAGTTTTAGCAATAGGATTAAGACAATGAGATACATGTTTATCTAAAGACTTACGCAGTTTATCTACTTCAATCCTAGCATCAAATAAAGCTCTACGTGCTTTATAAAATGCTTCATCAACTTTAACCACCATATCAGCTGCATCTAAGTTCATACCTTCTTCAAGCAACTCATGTACAATATCTAATTCGGCTAGAGCATAATTTGCAGTAACACGCACACAATTAAGCATTCGTCTTACTTCTTCGTTATCTTTGGTTTCCATATTTCAGCTAGAAAAAGAAGAGATGTAATTATAATTCTATATGAACAGATGGTCTAGCCAAAATCTTTTTATATTCACATTCAAGTACCTCAAATATCATATCAAGATTAGGACTTTCAGCATGAACACTTGCTCCTATTTTAAGAAATATAGTCAGTCTATACATTGTCTCAATTCTTTCTTCATGTCCATAAATAATACTATCTACACCTGTAGAACTGAAGCTATAATTATCTTCAAATAATCTTTTACCTGCTTCTTTTACTTTCGCATTAAATTCTTGTATATTCATTAGAATAGGCTTTTTTGTTTAGGTATAACTGAATCTATTAACTTTTGTGCAGCAATTATATAATACATATATTTAATCTTATACTCTTCCATTTCTTTAGGAATATAATCATTAAATATAGTTACATATTCTTTCGCAACTTGCTGCATTTGCTTTCGTTTCCCTTTGACGAGTTTACCATCCACGTTAGCAAATGTATCCTTGCCTTTGATAAGTTTTCCTCCATGACCTCTATCTGAGATATAATAGCGATTACTTTTTTGGAGCACATCTTTCTTGACTTCGCCATCTATTACACTATAAAACTCATTATCATAAGAAGAATCATTCTTTTTAGACATACAAAAATCATAAATATCTGTATGTCCTTTAATAGTTCTTTGAATAGGAATATTATTGACAAAATGATTATATACAGCGAGAGCTACGACTGGCTTATCAAAACCTTTCTCGAAGTTTTCATAAAGAAATGGATCTAAATCTCCTTTACATTTGATATGATTATCATAATCAAACTCTTCACCATCTTTCATCTCTTTAAGAACAAGATAATTATTCACATTTGTTCTCATATACTTACGATAATAAGCATACTCTAATTCAAATCGTGTTTGTTTTTCCCATTCTTTACAGCACTCATAATATTCATCTTCTCTACCTCTCTCAACTATAGTAGTAAGACCATCTGTATTTGCAGATATTACCTGGAATCCTGCTAAAACAAATCTTTCAGCAAGCATCATAATATAAAGCTGATTGTTAATAGTAACCTGAATCATAGCGAGAGGGTCATATAGCCATGACGTTTCACTACCAGTTTTACCAAAGATTGAATTAATTACAATCTTTTTGGTATCAGCAGCAGTCTCATAAACACTCTGCATATTCTTATCACCACTAGCTTTATACTCTTTAGCTTTCTTCTTATCTAGTACCCGACCATCAGTTTGTTCTTCTACAATTTCAAGGAATACTTCTGCATCCAAATGAGCCGGACAAATACGATGATTAATAATAACTCTTGGGTGGAATGAAGCAGCATCAGCATCAATAAGAGCATGTGTTGGAGTAGATTCAAAATAAGCTCCATTGTCAACCGAATGTAGACCCCCTGCACTAAACTGATACTCAAGACCTCCAAACCATAGTGTAGGTAATTTAATTGTAATCTTACCCGCATTAGTAATAACTGTTTGATCTTTTAGAAAATCTAAATAATCATTGAGTTCTTTTGTTTTGAACTCAATTGTATCAAATATAGCATCACTAAACCTAACAAATGCTCTCTTAGTACGACCTTCCTTGAATTCATTTACTGGTATTCCTGTTTTCTTAGCATAAAGACTTTCTAATAGCTTATTAGCCATACCAGATTTGTCTTGATTCATTACATCAACACCATACTGGTCAGTAATAGCTTTCCTTAATCTAACCATTTCAGCAAGACCTGTAGCACGTTTACGTTTAGGTACAAATGGAGAATCATTATACACCATTTGACCTTTATAAACAGCTTCAGTTATATCTACATCATTAAGATTATATTCAGCTAACTTAGCTAACTCTTCTCGCATAATTGGCTTATCAAACTTGATAGGCAAATCCTGAATTCGAGGATGTTTTAATTGAACAGCTAATTGTTTAAGACCTTTAAGAGTAGAAAGCTTATGTAAACCTGCAACTCTCATTAGATCAATCTTATTAAAGAAATTATGATATTTAAAGCGGTTATAGTACCCTCCGTTTCGTTGCGCTGCAAAGAAGTCTTGAGATACCTTGTAGATTTCCTTGCAAATTTCTTTAGGAGCTTTCCCTTTCAAAGTCCAATAGTTAAGTATAGTAAAATTCAGAATCTGATTATCATACATGTAGCCATTATAACTTACAAACCAAAGTTCCTTAGGTCTATTACAAAACGCAACAAGTTTATCGTAATCATTAACAGTATAATTAGTCTTAGTATCAGCAAATATAGTAAATCTATTGATTTTGCCAGTCTCTTTATGTTTGAAAGTAACCATAAAACAATTAGAATAGCATTCCACATCGCCAAACTGTATGTCCATATCATATCACTTTAATTTGTTTATTTCAAGTTCAGCACTTTGATTAGCAAAAGTTTTAATACCTTCGTTATATGATTTAGCGTAAACATCATTATCATCAGCACCTTTCATCAAGCGTTTATCAGCCCAAGATTGCCATTTATCTTTTATTGCAGCTTCTTGTTCAGCTCTATTATCCCTTTTACATTCAAAACTCCACTCTTCTTTATCAAAATGTCCTGCCATTTTCCTCTTTTATTTCTGTAAATCTTTGTTCTCCTTCTTCAGTTAATCCTTCCCACTCTTCTTTAAGACGTACATAATGTATACCAGTACTTTCAGACTGATATATTACTACTTCTTCTTCCATTAAAGCTTCTTCAGTTTCTCTATCAGCAAAAGATACCCATATTCTACCAAATACATCGAATACTAATATATTCTCACCAGTAGGTTCATATGTAGCAGCTGTTAATAGATGATTATCCATTAGCAGAGTATCACCATAATCAACAAATTTACCTTCTCCTAACTTCTGATAAATACCGCCTTTATAGTGTTTGTATCTCATAATTCTATATTATCTGTACTTTGTCCTTCACAATATAATCTTATTTCAGGTTTAGGAGTATCATATTTAGCAATTAATCTCCTTAATGCTCTCTCAAAGCTCTTATGTTTAGGATGAGCAGGTGCAAGTTTATCTATTACAGCCTGAATTAGTTCTTTATCCATTGGATTACTACTTTTCTAGGTGGTACATTTTTATTCTTTGGATGTTGTAAGAAGTCTATCTTATTCTTAAATCTCCTATTCATAGTATCTACTATTTTCCATTTGCCATTGTAATAAGCATTGGCACACTTAACAATAATATAACTACCATACTTATGTTCTTTAAGTAAATCTCTACTTAAAGAGACATATCTTATTGTTCCTCTTTTTAAATGAGTATCAGAAATATGTATACCACAACTAGTAATTTTAGGTGTAGAATCACATTGAGATTGAACAGGATGATAAATGCTGGTTTTAACTACTTTCGTTTCATAACCTACGATTAATAATAATAAGAGTAAAACATTCATTATAACGTTATTAGTGAAAAAATATGTTTCCAAGTTTTACCTAATTTAATATTACTAATAACTGCACTACTTACTTTATATTTTCTTGCAAGTTTAGCATTATGATCAGTACTATTATTAAGTATTTCTAGAACTTCTTGTTCAGTTAATTTAGAATTAGAATGTTCAGAACCTTTCGCATTTCTATTTCTATCAATCATATCTTGTGAATTATCTTTATGAGTTCCTTCAATAAGATGATTAGGATTAATACATGAAGGATTATCACAAATATGTCTTACAATATTTCCTCCTTTAATTTCTCCGAATTCTCGCATATAAATATATTTATGCATTTTCATTCGTTTTCCATTAATGAATATTGTAAAATATCCAGTTGTATTAGGTTTATGCGAAGTACATATCCAACAACCAGTATTAGTAATATTATAAGTTATATCTTTTAACTTAGCCATAATATTAATTGTTTAAAGTGTGAAAAAATAAAAAGGATAGACAGTTGCCCATCTATCCTTTCCCCTCAAAAAAACCACAACAAAATATGCGAAAGTTTGCAGTAGTATTTTCGGTAGTAATGTCTCCCTCTAGTTGTACGGTGGCAGGCGGCATTACATTTACAAAGAACTCTATTTTCCGTCTTACTAGTTCATTCTTTAACCCTGGAAGCTGTATGGGAATCGAACCCATGTTGCAATGCGCGTTGTTGTCCTACCATTAGACGAACAGCTTTTTTTCTTTTAATATGCGCCAACATATTAATAGCATAAGCACCAACTTATAGCTAAGGTAGAAGGAATCGAACCTTCTAATGCAATGAACCCTAACATTAACCGTTACCTTAGTCATACCTTTTACTGTAGTATTAACAGGTTCTCTACAACTAAAACAAAATAAACAACAAAAATCTTAATTATCTCTATTAGGTGAGAATAATGGGTCAGGTTTAGCTATATATACAGAACCATCAGTAGCTTTAGGATGCATAGGAAGAACAGCAGTTTCCTTTTTAGGATTAACAACTAATTCATCATATAGTTTATAATCTTCTGTCCATTTTATAGCTTCTTCTTCCGTAAGATCAGGAAGAACAGAAAGGTCATATAGCCCAACCATATGCAATATGATGCCATCAATATTGATAATGTCATAACCCGATTGACTAACAGGGACGCCAACAATATCACCATGAACCATAGGGAACTTCTTAGTATCCACATCATTTGGCAACGCTATTACTACACCTCTACGCATAGAACCTTTTTGAAGTACTTGTTGTACACGTTCTTCAGCTTCAGCCTTTTCAATATCTTCTTTATCTTTAGGAGATAGTTTAATAGAAGTACCTACAAACTTAGGAACTCTAGGTTCTAAATATATATACGCAAAGTGAGGTCTAGGTTTCACTTTTTCAGGTACATTTGGTAATTTAGGTAAAGCCATATTCTTAGATGTTTAGGTTGATACTTCGTAAATATAACTAATTCTGACTTAATTAGCAAATAATTATTTCCTCTTCTTTTTTTTAGCTCTAATCCTAATATAAAATAATAAAAGGGATAGCACAATTGCCATCCCCATTAGTACTTCATATCTATTCGCTAACATCTGCGTAAGAACGAACATATATATTATCTCCTTTAATACATGGAGTAACTATATGAGAACCTTGTCTTAGTTCATACTCTAAGACAAGATATTTCTTCACTTTGGATAACTTATTTAATTCTTTATCCTTACGCTCAATAAGAGATTCCATAAAATCAATTGCATGAAGAATCTCATCATCACCCATATCAATTATACGAACATTTGTACCATCAAACTTCCGAAATTCCGGTTTAACTTCGGCAATATTACATTCAACAGTGGAAATTCTTTCTATCTTTTCCATTTTATTAATAGTTAAATACTTTGCATTCCTATTCAAGGCGGAACACTAACCTTTAATCTAATATTCTTTTCACCATGTCTGGTGTAATAAGTAATGTAGTACCATTAGTCAAAGGGCTTTCAGCATTTATTCTTTGTATTAGATACTTAGTAACTAATAAAGAATCACCTCTTTGCATTCTATCAGAATCATATACGCCTTCTTCTGATACACTAACTTTATCTAATACAATAGCTTCTAATAGTTTAGGATGATATTGATATTTATAAACTATCTTTTTACCTATAAGTAAATCTGCATTTAAACTCATAATCCTTTATTTATTTCATTATCATTATGAAACGGATTACCTTCAAAATCAGGTTTAAGATCATCAATAACTACTTCTCTCCAAAGATTTCTAGTTGGCGGTTTAGATATATCTCTAACTATTCTAGATGCTCTTATATAATCATCAGTTAATTGTTCAGATAATATATCTCTTTCACATTGAGTATATAACTCTTTAATTTGATTCCTTCCCCAATTTGTTTGGGTTTGCAGCCGTGAGAAAAACTCCTCACGAACTGCATCCAGTATATTAGGCATACAGCTACAGTTTTCCTAATATAGTTTCAACGATAGGGTGTAATTCACTTCTATCAATATATACTTTAGTGCCAGTATTAGAATTAGTGAATTGAATAGTTTGTTCACCACCTACTTGAAATCCACCAAAAGATTGAGTTAAAGTATTACGCATACCAATAAATGTATCAAAATTCATTGTTTGACCGTTGAATTCAACACGATCATCATATACTTTAACACTAATTTTATTGTTATTGAATCCTCCACCAATATTAAAATGTTTATATTCAGGTTTATTGTATTCTTTTACAATTTCTTCAATAATTATATCAGCATTTGCAGCTTTTGTAATTGTAAATACTTTATAATTAGGAAAATCTAAAGCAGTATATCTAAATTTAGCAATAGTACCAGCTTCTTTAATTACAAGTGCAACAAACTTACCATTAACTATAGTTTGATTAGGTTCTACTTGTCTTATAGATAATTTCTTTTTTAATTCATTACCTACATAATCAGCAAGTAATTCATTCTCGAATTTTATTAATATTGATTTCATTTCTTTTCTTTTAAATTGTTTTTCATTAATTAATTTCTCTACCTGAGAAACCATAGTATTCCAATAAGCAGGTTGATACTTTTCTTCACGAGAAGTAATACTAGCATGGAATTTAATTAACCATTTAAGGTCTCTATCTTCAAGCTTTGTCATGTCTTGCGTAAATTTCTTTCTTCAGCTCTTCAGACTGTCTAAATAAATCATCAGCATAATCATAAAACTCTTTATGATTAGTTACTCCAGGAATACAGAATGCATTATTCCATACATCTCCCCACATCATGCTTTGAGGTGGATATAGATAACCTATACCTTTACAAAAGAAAGCAAGTCTTTGCATAGTATACCATTTAGTAAATGGACTTTCAGGAATATCAAGAATCTCAAGACAATTAGTAATGAATCTTTCAAAAGATACATCACCACGATGTTCAACTATTGAACGTAATGTACGAGATAAATGTCCATCATGTGTTGGTCTAATACCAATCTTTACATCACCAAGAATATCAATAGTTCTTCTTAATTCTTCACTCTCATGAGATTTTGAACCATAAATCAATTCACCTAATTTAATTGCTAATTCTATTTCACTGCTTAATTGCATATTATCCTGCTTTAAATGATGCCAATATGACACCATGTGTTTGACCTTTAATTGCTTTCCCTATTAATGTAACTTGTACATATTCAGGATGAATCCATGTATCTGATAATGATCTTTCATCATCGACTGCATTAATACTACCGTTAGGATGAATAGTTTTAGCTGTATCTTCATTTCTTGCTGCAACTACTGCACTATCATATTCATCATAACCAGTTTCACCTCTTCTAAAAATAATATATAGATTCATTTAATCGTCCTCTTCTAATATATCTCTGTAGCATATCATACAAACATTAATAGGTTTAATTTCAAGAGGTCTTATAATTGGTGTAGTAGCAAGACGTCTTTTGCAAATCTCACATTTAGCCTTTTCTTTCTTTGCCATCTATATAAGTTTTAAACCATTTAGTAAACTTATTAAAATCACCCTGAATATGTACTGATATATTATTATTACCTTTTGAATCAGGATTTGGTAATTCTAAATGTGTAGCATAAGCAACAAGAATCTCTCTTACATCTTGTTTCTTTACAAATCCTCTTTTATGTAACCAACTAGCAACACCAATATAGTTTTGTTTAGGACTATATGCAACTTGAGATTCACTATAACCTCTTTCTCTAGTCCTAGGATAACCATATCCTTCACCTAAATACTCACCAGTGATACAATCCATATCACCGTTAATCATCATATCTGCGATTTCTCCCATAATATTAAATGGATATGCTAAAGGGGATGCTTTCACACCCCCAATAGCAACGCTATCCAAACGTTAAGTTTTAATTTCTAGTTTAAATGTATTATTCCGCAGGTAGAACTTATTACTATAGATTTGCGAAGTGAATCTCTAATAATTTTGTGTTTAGATTTAAGAGTAAATCTCTTTTCTGCACTATCACTCAAAAATAGAGTATAATGTATTATTTGATGGATTGTTAGTGTCATTTCGTTTGGATAAGTTAATGTCAGCTATAAAAAGAAGAGATATTATGCAGTATATTAATATTATTCTGACTCATTTGTACCAAATATTGCAATTACACCTATTCCTATAATACATGCAGCAAGTACTATAAAAGTTATTATTGCACCAATCTTTTGCATTATTATATATCCCGTTACTATTGAATCCCACATATTATTGTGCTGTTAAATTTTAATGAAAACTGTTCTATTATGTCCTTCATAATAGTAAAATCTGTTAGGTCTCCCCACTCTAATTCCATGCCTATTGTATTCTATTAGTATCTTTATAAAATAGATATGTTAATAAACCCCAACATAGACATACAACTCCTAAAAGAACATGATTAAGAGTTGGCTGATTAGGATTTACTATATCAGCTATTCTAAATAATATAGTAGCAATTAATATTCCTACTACAAACATCATTACATATTTTACTTCTCTCATGACTATAGTTATTTAAGGTTATTAATCTTTTTCAATCGAATGAGCTTCCAAAAATATTAAATTTCCATCAATAATCAATTCCCAAGTACAACCAACATTATTATCTATCCAAGAATTATCGTCGATTTTGATATATTTCTCATCAAATACTTTTCTATATACATTAATTTGAGAAGTATTATCAATAATTACATATTTAAATACATGTGCACTTGCTTTTCTATTTGGAAAATAACAAACCATCTTATAATCATACTGTTTATTTGTATAAACAACATAAAATGATCCTACTTCACTCATGCTACCTTCATCCCAATTATCATACTCTTTAGAATGAGCTTTATAATTAGCTCTAACTTCACCATATGTTGAGCCAAGCATATTTTGTGCTTGTAATACAATTACATTTACTAATATAATTATCAGTATTACTATTAACTTCTTCATTTTAATATATTTTCGTTTGGATAGAAAAAAATGATGTTTCCTATAAAGTTTAACATCAAAACCCTATTACTGTTCCCTTCCTTAGTTAACAGTAGTATTACTTATATACTCATACTTAGAAAGTACAAGTTCTGCTGCTTCAGCAATTAGATCATCATTCTCAAGAGATGCTCCTTCACATTTATGATTTAATTTATGTAAAGATTTCTCTATAATTAACATATCTAGAGCATCTTTTGCAAAATCTTCAGTCCAATTAGTCATAGCTACTGAAAATGTTTCAGTAGTTCTTTCACCATTGTACCAAATGTAATAAGATTTATCCTCTATAAACTCATTTAAGTGAGGTACATAGAATTGTGCAGGTTTATTAAGTAATGTAAGTGTATCAATAGCTTCATTAATAGCATTTTCAATACCTTTTTCAATACCATTCTCATTTTGATAATTTAGTTTATTATCTAAAGCAAGAACAGTTAAAACCGCTTTAAGTTTTTCGATTGTGTTTGTAATTGTTTGCATTTTGGATAGCTTTTAATTGTTTAACGATTTGAATATCTCTTTTCGCAAAGAGGTCTCTTGTGCTTTTGCACATTTCTAGCATGTTTATTAATAGGAGCATGTGTACTACTACAAGATGTAATAGTACACACAAGAATAATTAGGATTGCTTTCACTATGCCCAGCTTATAGTACAATCTTGAGTATTAATAATAAATCCTTTATTACGAAAATGATCATATATTATACGTATAAACTTTGTAGTAACAGTATCATGAATAGCAATATATGTTTTATCTGATTCTAATACTGTTTTTTTAATAGCTTCATTAAATTTAGTTATTTCAGCTATTATATCTTTTTTATTTTCTTGTAGAAATTTTACTTCTTCTCTTGTCATTGTATTAATTATTTAATTTTAAGCTTCAGTTACTTTAAGTATATCAGAACAATCTTCAATACTCATAAATATACTAGAACCTGCTTTAGATTCATTTATAGCTGCTACCATAGTAACTTTAATAGAGCCATCATTATGTAACCATGTTACATTATATAAATTCATTTTAGTCATTTGGATAGTTATTTAAATGGTTAATTAATCAACTGCGTCTACTTTAGTATAAGTATGACCTAATAGTTGTTTTCTTTGCACAAATATGTGCGTTAAGCTATCCGTAGCTAGAGCATGACGAAGTTTAGCTATATCTAACATATGAGTTTTCGATTCAGGATCGAATTCAAAACACTCATAAGGAATAGCACCAGCTATCTCAGTGCATTTAGCACCATCAAACTGATAAAATGAGCCATATGCAAGAGATTTTTCATCATCAACTCTGCTTATAAAAAACGTTGTTTGATAATGAGTTGTATCAATTGTAATTCCGTTATATTCGGATACAATAGTAGGTTTACGAGATTCTATAATAGAATCTTGTTGTGTTTCATTATAAGAATGACCATAGTTAGCAGGTCGCTTACCACTAAAAGAATTGCACGATTGTAGTGCAAGGATGCCTAAAACACAGGCTAGGTTGAAATAAGATTTCATTTGGATAGAAATGTGTAGGTGAAAAACGATAATTAAATAGTGAGCCTAAACGGTGGATATTTTTAAAAGGCTTATTAAGTCTATAATATTAAGCCTAAACGATAGGTCTTTTAAAAAAGATGGACTTCACTACACCCGAAGGTATAGGAAGTCCATCAGTAGATTACCCAAGTGCTACCTTAATAGCTTCTTTAATAGCTACCAGACTATTAGTTCCGGTATAAGGTTCGCCAACGTTATCTAAATAGTACTTTTTCAAGTCTACAAGTGAGGTTGGTAATTCCGTTTCTTTTTTATCTTCATTCAATACAGCATCTACATTCAGCATTTTTACACGCTTCATTTGTGTTGTATCTTCATTCGGATAAAAGACAGTAAATTCTACCGGCTGATTTGCTATGCAATTATCAATATCGGCGTCATCAACTGGCACATCAACGTCATAAACAACGCCCGTATCCGTATCTTCAAATGTACAACAAGCGAAATTTATTCTACCTTTAACGTTTTTATCAGCTTTGCTGATATACGTTAATTCATTGAATAAACCCGTTGAAGTACCGTTGTAAGTACCAATAGCAAGTTTTGTTTCAAAACTAATAGCCTTAAAGCCTTCTTTTTCAGATTGGGCGTTTTTAGCTTTTAATTCTACTACGGTTAATCCTTTTGCAATTCCCATTTTTGTATTGGTTTGTTTGTTTGCGTATCAATGTGAGAACCTCCCACACCGTCCCCTTGCGGAGCAAAACCGAAGGGGGGTTAGTTTTGGGGTGGTTTGTACTCACAGTAATCGTCTCAGAAAAAATTTTATTTCTATAAAAAATTTATGAGTAGGAGTCTCATTATCTCTATGAGGTTCTCTTTCATTAGGATATTAAGTAAATCCTCTTTTCTTTCTAGCTCTAATAAACTATTGCTATATATGATTACGTAACGTTAGTAGGACATATTCTTCTCTTAGGGTAGATTCTTGATGTTTTTGGAGCTAAGTTATTGATAATCAAACTGTTATGAGAATTTTTAGTATACTTATTATATACTAATTGTAATGAATAGTTAAATTTTGAGTTTAATATACCCTCAAAACTATACTCATATTTCCTAGCATGTGGATAAATAAATTTATTTGTGGATAACTTACTATAGACTTTTTAAACATATAGCCTATCTAACTTGTATATAGTATAGGAATCGCTTATCTTTAATATCTCATTAAGTAACTACTGAAATGTATAATATTGATAAACCTGAACGTAATAGAGTTATATTTAAGAAAGCTGTAAAGTTTGTAAATGGTATTCGTAGTGATAAAGATGGTGATAATTTTCCTATCTATAAAACTATAAATGCTGTTACTACATCTATTAGATTATATGATGGTACAACTACTATATTAGCTAATCTTAGTAAGTGTGCATTACATCTTATTCTCTTCTGCGGAGAAGAAATGGATGAACATGGTCTAGTTAGAAATGATTCTCCTACTAAGAAATTATTTGTAACTACTATATACAATTATACTGAAGGTAGAGTTAATTATGCAGAAACTTCTATTGGTATGGCTTTTTCCGAACTTACAAAGAACGGTTTATTACTACCAAAAGCTAAAGGAGTTTTTAGAGTTAATCCTATGTATGTTTGGAGAAATTCTCCTTCAAATAGATTAGCAAGTATTAAAGAGGAATTGGAGAGTATGAGCGATAAGACTTTTAATATAGTTGTTAAACCAATATTAGGACTACAAGATCATGATGAAGAAAAAGATTGAAGATTCGAGAAAAACCTACAGAGTTGTAGTTGAAGGTAAAGTTACTTTTCAGTTCTATGCTAAACCCGAAGAACTTATAGAAGGGCAAGTTTATGATACTGGCGGAAGTGGGAAGTATTTAGTAGATGGAGATAAGTTCATAAAGGTTAAAGAAAAAAACTATGATACATATAGAAACATTAATCAGATTTAAAGAAAGTCTACCTGATGCGGAAGTACATAGAGGAAGAGTACTTAGACTTCGTAGAGAAAACAAGAAAGAAAGTCCTATCGAATGGGAAGGACATTATAAGGAATGGGATACAACTTCTAATTATAGAAGTCCTGACTTTCCTAAAGAGACTCCTATTATATTTAAAGCAGATTATATACAGGATAAATGGCAATGGGTATTTTTAGGTGAAGTAGTATTATGATGAACACAAAGATTATATGGCAATTACTCTCAATGGCAGAGCATGTATTTGTATTAGTATTATTAGTATGTGTATATATACTTTATAGTACTAAAAAGATGCAAAGACATACTATACATATTTATAGGCAAAAGGTTAAAGACTTAGTAGCAGAAATATTAGCTTTAGAAAAAGAAAGAAATGGGTGATAAAGTATATGCAATATTCCTATCTGCTATGATAATAGGACTAGCTTTTTTAGTACTTATAATAATAGGGTTCTGTATAAGAGAAATGTTCTCTAGAACTAATAAGCATAAACCTGGATTTATACGTGTAAGACTTCCTACTGATATTGTTAGGAAAGTTAAAACTAAAGATGAATTAAAATATATAATTGCTAATAGAGGAGATTTAGCTTATGTAGCTGATGAGAATTGTACGTACTTCTATGGAGGTGAAACTTGGATAAAAGTAGAACAAAAATATTATGGAGATAGGAGACAAAGCGAAGATAGTTAAGTATGGACATTTAATATTCCTTAGTAAAGAACCTAGACATGCAGAACAAGTAGATAGATTTGCTGCATCTTTTCCTTTATATAAAGAAGGAGAAGATTTTTACTATTTTGATTTAAGACCTGAATTAGTAGGTGAAGAAGTAAAAATTGTAAATAAAGTTACTTCGGGGAATGTTAGTAAATATGCTGTTCAATTTAATACTGGTACTAGAATATCTTGGTTACATGACGATCAATTAGAAAAGATATGATATGGAAGATTGGGAACGAGAACTTAGAGAAAGATTAGATATAGAAGTATCTGATGGAGCTTATCAGATAGGTGTAGAGAAATGGATTGTATGGACTGGTAAGCAAGGTTATATAGATTATCTAGTTGCACTACATAGATTAGTTAAAGATAATAGAGCTAATCTTGAAAAGCAAGTAGAAGAAGGTAGAACTGATTATCATGTACTTGATAGTAATAAACTAAAAGAATATATAGAATCTTTAACTAATAAAGATGAGTAATATAAACTTTGATAAACCTACTAAAGCAGTAGAGAGTATTAGTAATCCTATTTGGTGTGAAGTTAAAGCAGTGCTATGTAGTTGTACTAATGGAGCTTGTCCTCATATAAAACTTTATAAACCTGTTAAGGAAGTTAAAGAACCAGTTGTAAAAGAACGTAAACCTAGAAAACCTAGAGATGATTGAGCAATATGAAAGTTTAATACGTGGTGTATTAAGTATGGCTAATGAAGTTAGATTACTTGACGATCAGTTTGAACTAACTTATGTAGGAGGTGGTGTTAACGGTAAATATCATCTTTCTTATTATATACATATTAACGATGATGTGTATAAATATATATTTGTTAGTACTGCTTCTTTTCGTGAAAATAAAGCAAGAGAACATTGCATTAAAGAATTTATGCAACATCTAATCTTTAACGGATTATTTGTTGCTGATTCTAATGTAAATGCTAAGGTAAGAAAAATAAAAGATATTCCATTATTAAATGACTTAATAAAAAACAATGCAAAATCAGGCAGTAATTGATATTGAAACTTATTATAACTTACGTGTAGAAAACGAGAAGTTAAAGCATAGAGCATTTGAGCTAGAAAAAGGAGAGATAGCCCGTCTACATGATACCATAGATAAATTGAAAAAAGGACTAATTATAGTTCTAACTAAAGGACGTGGTGGACTAGAAGTTGATCCTCCTTATGAAGTAAATGCTGAAGGCAAACAATTAACACTTACTATAAAATCTAATACTGTAATTACTGAGAAATTTAATGATGTTTATGTAAAAATAAGATAATATGGAATCTAAAAGAAAAAGAGGTAGACCTAGAAAGAACAGTGAAGTATGGTATCATCCTAATAGCTATGAAGCAAAGAAACAAGGTGAAGAAATGTATAATGAAATAATGGGAGAACCTAAATATACTAAGTTTAAATCAGACGAAGAAAGAAAAGCTTATACTGCTAAAGTTGCTAAGGAATATCTTGATGCACATCCTGAAGAAGTTATTAAGCTTAGAGATGAAGGTTTAGTTAAAGAGATGGTAGACTTTGCTGCTAAACAACGAGGAACTACTCCTCTAGCTATAACAGAAGCTCCAACTGAAGAGGAGGTATATCTTGCTAAAAGAGAAGCTGAAGGTAGACCTCTTATTATAAGTGAAGAAGCAGGAGACTTTCCTAGTTCTGAACAGATTGCTAAATTGGATGCATCTAATAGAATAGATATAGCAGCATGGAAAAAGGCATGGAAAGATAGTCCTAGATTTATTGCAGAATCTGAGCAACTAGATAATCACTTTAACCGTATGTCCGATGAAGCACAAGACAGATTAGTTGAAGCTATACAGACTGTTAACAATGCATTAGCTAATCATCCTGCCGGTTCTGATTGGGATATAGATAAAGATTCTTATGAAGCATCTAAGACGCGAATTAAAGATGCTATCCAAAAGGAAAAGGATATAAAGAAAGAAATTAAATTAGGTGGTGCTACTACTTATCCTTTAAAAAGTTCTGCTTATTGTGTTCCTCATAGTGATATAAAGGATAGACCTCAAGACTGGAATATAGAATATGTAGGAGGTGCAGACCCTATTGATGAGAATGCTAGAGTTAATTTAGCTAGAGTTGAAAAGGATGGAACTGTAAGATATCTTAATCAGAAAGGTGAAACAGTTAGAACCTTTAAAGACGGTTCTCTTGTTAAGAATGAAGAGTCTGAAGAAGAACATGAAGAAGAACATGAAGAAGTATATCATGAATCTTTAATGGAAGCTAATTCAAGAACTTCTCTTATTATGTTGTTAGTTGTATTTTTAGTTATACTTGCATACTTAATATGGATGTAAAAGAAGTATTAGATAAGTATACTTATCTAGAAGAATATCTGAGAGATTATATAGAAATGTTAGCAGAAAATGCTAGGAGGAAATTAATCATTGGTCATTATTTTAGATGGCATACTATCATACTTCCTAGTGATTATGTTTATCATGGATTTCCTACTTATCATCATTGGAAGTTTAATAGACAATATAATGCCAATAGACCTATAAGGCAACCTTTTCTATTTCTAGCTGACTAACTATATGATACGTATAAAAGATAAAGAGGAAAGAGAAGCCTTTGAACATCATAGACACTATTATAAGAAGCATGTATTTTATATACATACTTTTGAAGAGTATCTTACTATGAGACCCTTTATGTATATGTGTCCTAATAGAGAATTAGTATTTGGTAGAGAACTTCGTAATGGTGTATTTGAAGCTTTATTGAAAAGTTATAATAGAGCAAAGTATAAACCTTATCAAAAGGCATATCAAAAGAAATATAGATTAAAACAAGTATCAAGTAAATATAACTATGTATATAGATGATGTGCATATTCCTGATGAAGCATATCAGGATATGATTAAGAATTCAGGTGCTACTATTATGTCTGATGAAGAAGCAGAAGAACGTAAGAGAAAGATAGAAGAAGAATATAATAGAAGAGCTGAGTATCTTAATAAGGCTTATAAAAACCCTGAAAGATATTTAGATAGAAAGCATTCAGGTAAAGAGAAGTTTGGTAAAAGTATCCTTAAACGTTTAAATAAAAAGTAATATGTCAAGTAACTTATTTGAAGATGCAATAAGAAAGCAAAATGAAAAGTTTGAAGAGATTGCAAAGAAAGAAGCTATTGTAGAAGAAACACAAAGAATGAGTGGTAGAACTACTCGTGGAATAGATGCTGCTATACAAGAGATATTTAAAAAAGGAGAAGTTGTCATGAAAGACCATCATGAGAATGGAAATAATGATAGGATGAATAATCGTTTTTCTGAGTTGTTTGAAGCTAGATTTAGAAGAGAACATCAAAATGTTAATATTAGATTTGATAGACATGGAGGTGTACTTACCGCTAAGATTATTAAACGTTAATATAAAATATTTTTCAAATAAGGTTGGCGAAAGTCAACCTTTTTTCTTTATATTAAGTTGTTAGTAAAAGGCTACTATTATGATTAAGGTAATTAAGAAAGGTGTACATTATAAAGTCAAAAGTTTTACTGGTAAGAGTGAACAAGAGTTTATATTTACACATAGAGATGAAGATAGAAATCCTGTAGAAGGAGCTGCCAGAGAATCTGCCTATCTTATGCTAATAGATCATGTGAAAGAAGCTAACCGAAAGCGTTGGAGTGCGGAGAATGAAATACAGATAAAACTGTTAGAGAGATGCTTGCAATCACAGCGTGTAACTATAACCGCTAAAGTCAATGAATCTAAGAATAACCTATGCTAAGTTCGCTGCGTTTACAATGGGTGAACTAATTCGTGTAATAGATGAAGTAAGTAATCTATACGAATTAACCAATACTTCTTATGAATACGAGATATTCCATAGGGGCGAAAGTTACTATGCTAGATTTAAGTTATATGGATAAGTACATTAATGAGAAAGTCTATTATGAAGTTGCACATAATACCTCTACATCTGTAGACGAAGTTAGACAAATAATGAAACATGTAGGTAATACTATAAGAGAGGTTATCCTTACAGATGACTCTAGTGTTTCCGTTAAGTTGGATTATATAGGGAATATATTCTCTAATCCCGAAAGAAGAAAAATTATTACTGCTAAGAAAAAGATTAAAGATGGACTTGCTGACAATAATAGGGGATGAACAAATCCTTAATCCTCATTACCTAAGCGTTAAAGTAATTGCAGATATTTGGAAAAGAGATCATGGAGTACCTGTAAAGAACGCAGATAATAAAAGTGTAAGGATTAAGAATGTAGCTCGTAGGGAAATAGCTTGGATTCACTTTATGGAGAATTGGGCTAGTCCTTATCAAAGTTATATTGATATAGAAAAGCGAGAGAAGAAAGTAAAAGCAGCTATAGGACTTGCTGAAGATTGGAAAGAAGATAAGGCTTTGAAAGAAGCTAGGGAATGGTATGCAGCTACACAAGTTGAAACTAATCCTGATATTATTGGATTGAATGCTTCGAGAAAGGCTATGAGTTCTATTGAAGAGTTTTTAACTACTATTGATTTAAACTCTGCTAGGAATAGAATGCCGAATGGTGCTGCTATTTATAAACCTAAAGATATTACTAGCGCAATTAAGGAATTGCAAATAGCGCGAAAAGCTATTAAAGAACAGGAAGCTGATGTACGTAGAGCACAAACAACTGTTAAGCGTATTCGTGGTGGTGGAGGTGCAGGACTATACGAAGATTAAGGGCAAAAAAAAGAGTACCTAAAGTACTCTTATTAGAATGTAAAAATCTTTTTCCCTGACAGAGCATCTTTAATTTCTTGTAGAGCTTTGGCTAGTTTTGTCTGACACTTAGAACCTTCCGGTGCTTTTATCATTACATTTGTGTTAGTAGTGTTTGTTTTCATGGCTTTAAGGCTTTAGGTACATACAAATATAACGAAAGATATTGAATATCGTTCTAATAATGAGAGAAAGTTTTAGTAAAATAGAGAAAAAAGATGCTAGTCAATACAAGAGAGTTTCAGAGAGTAGCACAATATCATACTAAGTATAGCAGATACACCGACATTCCACCTGACCATATAGAGTATAAGGAGTTTTGGGATAATGAAATAGAGAAGTGTTTGCATGGAGTTAAGATAGGAGATACATATATCACAGGCTACCATTATTTCTATTTGAACTTCTGTAAGATTATGCGTACAGAAGATACTTATGGAACAGTACATAATAGTAAAGAGAAATATGTAATAACTGAAAAGGACGATTTCTTTCCTGCATTTTGGGATGGCGACCATCAATACTTTAACGTAGTAGAAAGATGCGAGAATCCACATAATCCTCTTATAGATATAAGAGGTCTTAATGTTCTTAATGATGGAAATAGAAAACATCTTATAGTTCTTAAAGCTAGGGGTAAAGGATATTCATTTAAAGGTGGTGCTATGATGGCACGTAACTATTATCTTATCCGTAAAAGTAAGAGTTATGCTATTGCATCTGAAAATGAGTTCTTAACTAAAGATGGTATCTTAACTAAAGCGTGGTCTTATCTAGATTTCATTGATCAAAATACTGCATGGCGCAAGCGTAGACTCAAGAACGCTCCTATGCACAAAACTGCTGGATACAAGAACACTATTAATGGTGTTGAAAGTGATGCAGGTTATATGAGTCATATAATAGGGGTAACTCTAAAGAATGATGTTCAGAAAGCTCGTGGTAAACGGGGTAAGTTAATAGTATGGGAGGAAGCAGGTAAATTCCCTGGCTTTAAGCGTGCATGGAATATTGCTCGTCCTTCTGTAGAAGATAGAGATATTGTAACAGGCTTCATGATTGGTCAAGGTACTGGTGGTACTGAAGGCGCAAATTTCGAGGATGTTGAAGAGATGTTCTATAATCCGAATGCCTATAATGCTGTGTGCGTTGAAAACTTTTGGGATGAAGGTGGTTTAGGGACTAGTTGTGGTCTTTTTATTCCCGATTATATTAACGCAGGTAGTTTCATGGATGATGATGGTAACTCTCATCATGCAGAAGCTAAAGCATTTGAGGAAAACCAACGTGAGATTATTGCAGCCAATGCTACATCTCCTACTGAAGTAGATGAACATGCTGCTGAACATCCCTTCACTCCTCGCGAAGCCTGTTTACAAACTAGTGGAAATATATTCCCTAAGTTACTATTACAGTCTCAATTAAATGCTGTAAGAACAAATAGAAACTTAAATGCAGGTGTTCCTATAGATTTGGAATACTATTTTAATGATAAGTTAGGAAGAGAAGATGTTCGCATAACGGACAATCCCGATATAATAGAGAAGTTATCGCCTATACTAAAGTTCCCTACTTCTAAGGATGCAGGTGAAGGTTGTATAATAATGTATGAAGCTCCTTTTACAAGAGGTGGTGGTGTACCCGATGATTTGTATTATATTGCGAATGACCCTTTTGCTCAGAGTGGTGGTCAATCATTAGGTTCATGTGCCGTTTATAAACGGGTTAACAAATGGAGTTCTCCTGATGATATTATCGTAGCTGAATATCATGCTCGCCCTGCATCTACCGAAGAGTATGATAGGCGAATGTTTAAATTAGCTGAGTTTTACAATGCTAAGATAGGATTCGAGAATGACCGAGGTGATGTTCTGAGTAATGCTAAGTTAATGAAAAAGGTTCATTTGCTTGAACCACAATTTACTCTTGAATATAATAACGATCTAAAAGATTCTCCTGTTGCTCGTCCTTATGGTATGCACATGACTGAAAGCCGTAAAGTAGCTGGAGCAGGTTATCTTAATACTTGGTTAAGGAGATTGCGTGGATATGATACTAATGGTAAAGCTATCCTAAACCTTAATATGATTAGAGACCCTGCTACACTAGAAGAGTTAATTGCATTTAATTATAAAGGTAACTTCGATAGAGTTTCACAAATGATTATAGCAATGTTCTATGAAAAGGAAATGGACTTTACTGAACGTTCTATTGGTGAACAAGAACGCGAAGATGATTTCTTTAATAGACGTCGATTCTTTGGAGGTGATGAAGATATGAATGGTCAATGGGCTGCTAGTGATGAAATAAATATATATGACAACTATACAGGTGGACATACCTTAATGTACTAATATGGATACAAATAGTTATACAATGCTGCCTGAACAGGCTGTCAGCTATAAAAAGAAGAAGGCAAAGGACTTTAAGATAATGAAAGATAGTGCCAAGTATTATATAGGCTTGGCTAACTTTAAAGATGATGTTCTTCCTCTATATCGTTATGCTAATGGCTCTTATATAAATACAAGGGATTATGCTCACCTTACAAATGAACTAGGTTTATCTAAAGCTAATAAAGATCAAAGAAGAATACTTGAGAAAGGTAATGCTACTAAGTTACGCAATTTTCCTATCATTACCCCTATTATAAATAAGTTTATGGGGGAAATGAGAATGAGAGCAAATGATTATATTGTCCAAGCTATCAATGCTGATGTAATCAATAAAAAGACTGCTGCTCTTCTCGATAAAGTTAATAAGTATCTTGAACAAGAAGCAATCAATATGATGAATGCTCAAGGTATGGAAACAGGTGTTCCTACTCAAGAGCAACCACCTCTTGAAGATATGGTTAAAGCTTTTAATGTTTCCTATGTAGATGAACGTAGTATTATAGGTCAAAGAGCATTAAACATTATAGTAGAGGAATGTAAACTTACAGAGAAACGAATGAAGATGTTCTTCGACTGGTTAGTAGCCGGTTATGCGTTCTCTTATAAGTGTGTTGAGAAAGATACTATTATAACTGAAACTGTTGCTCCTGTAGATTTTTGGTATACTGGTTCTCCTGATATAGACTTTGTAGAAGATACTGAAGCTCAGGTACGTAGACTAACTCGATTTCCCATTGAGAAGATTAGACAGAAATTTCCTGAGATAAAAGAGAAGGATTTAAAACTAATAGAAGATAGATACGGAATTAGTTTCAGTCCTGGTAAGTTTGTTGCAGGAGATGTTCATACAGGTTATAGTAATACTACAGGTTATATAGATAATCGTAGTGTTAATCAACAAGAAATGGGTCATCATACTACTCTTTATCATGTAGTATGGAAAAGTCAAATGCTTCGTAAAACTTTACATTATATAGATATACTTGGAGAAGAACAAGTAATGTTTGTAGATGAAGATTATGAATTTGATGAAGAACATGGTGATTTAGATATTTCAGAAGAATGGATAGATGAATATTGGGAATGCTATCAGATTACTAAAGATGTATTCTCTGAACCTAGACCTATTCCTTATCAACGTTATACTTTTACTGGTGCTGCAAAGTCTCCTTATAATGGTCGTGCTTTCTCTGATAGATTTGCTGAGAATATGTCTATCGTTAAATTAGGTCTTGACTTTCAAAGAGAAGTTAATGAAATCCGTTATAGAGTTGGTCGTACTCTAGCTAAGAACAATGATAATGTTCTTCTTATAGATATCTCTGTTATACCTAATAGACCAGGTTTTAACAGAGATGATTTTATGCACTTTATGAAAGAATTCGGTATAGCATTTATAGACCGGAATCAGAAAGGTGCTGATAGAAGTTTTAATCAATATAGTGTATTACAAGCTAGTCAGATAGATGCAGTATTAAAAGGATACGAATTACTTATTACTTGGAGAAACTTTTATTGGGATTTAGTAGGTATGAATCCTCAACGTTTAGGACAAGTTGGTAGTAGTGCAGGTAGAGATGTAACTCAAGAAGCAGTTCAAGCAAGTAGTGAGATTAGTGAAGAGAACTTTGCACGTTTTGAAGAACTTGAAGAAAGAGATGTTCAAGGAGTTTTAGATTTATCTAAGTTTGCTTGGAAAGATGGAAAGCAAGCTATATTTAAACGTGGAGATGGTGAAGAAGAATTTCTTCAAGTAGAAGGAGCTGATTACACTGAAATGGAGTTTAGAGTAGTTGCTAAGAAAGCAGGTAAAGAACGCCAAAAGGTTAAAATGTTTAAAGATATGCTATTACCTATGATTCAGAATAGCGGTCAGCAAGGAGTTAAAACTTCTCTTGTTGCACAATTACTGGACATGGATAGTATGTCTGAAGTTAAGAAACTTGCTAAGTCTTTTGATGAAGCTGAAGCTAAGGCTGCACAAGCACAACAGCAATCACAACAAGAAGCAGAGCAACAAATGAAACAAGAACAGCAACAACATGAAGTAGCGTTGCAACAGTTCGAGTTATTGAAACAAGAGAAAGATATTAATAAAGATATTCAAGTAGCTCTTATTAAAGCTAGTACTATGGATACAATGGGTAGCGGTATTGATTCTCCTATACCTGTTGAAGAAATACAGAATGCATCGGCTACTCTTATGGCAGAACAAAATAAGGCTGCTGCTGAACAAAATAAAACTACTTTGCAAAGAGAAAAGATTGCTTCTGATGAACGTATGAATGCTTTAAATGCAAATGTCAAAAAGTACGATTCTGATGTTAAACTTAAAGTGGCTAAATCAAATAAGAACAAGTATGACAAATAATTAAGTCTATAAGGAGTAGGACAATAGAGATAATGCAAATTATTTCTATTGTCTTATTATAAGGAGTAAGAATTATTTTTATATATTTAACTAACTAATTAAGAGAAAATTATGTTTATTAAACTGAGAAAACAATTGAATCAGCAACAGGTAGGTGGTAATGTACTAGATAGTCCTGATGCTAATAATCAGAATGTGGCAACAGCTATAATAGCAGAACCAGTAGTACCTAATACTCCACCTGCTACTCCCCCTGTAGAACCACCTGTAGAACCAGTTATGGTTGTTGTACCACCTGTTGTTGCTGATCCAACTAATCCTAATCCTGAGAATATTACCCCTCCTGCTGATGAACCAAAGGAATGGTATCAAGAAGCTGCTGCTCAAGTAGGTATCGACATAGATGAACCTATTGAAGATAGTATCGAAGGTATCGCTAAATTTGCTACAAAGGTAGGAGAGAAGTTTTCTCAAGCAGCCGTTGAAAGAGAATATCAAGAAATTGAAGCTAGGCATCCTCAAGCAATTGAGATGATGCGGTGGCAAGCTCAAAATCCTAATCGTAGTATTGAAGAGTTTTATGCCGCAAAGTTAGGAGCACCATCTATTGACCCTGAGACTTTAGATCCTAATGATAGTAACAGACATAAAGATATTCTCTACAAAGACTTCATGCGTAGAGGTATTCCTGAGAAGATGGCTTCACAGTATGCTCAGAATGCTGTAGACAGTAACTCCGCTTATGAAGATGCAAAAGAAATTCTTAAAGTAACTGCTGTTGAAAGACAACATGCGCAGGAACAACAAGATAGAGCTGATGCTATTGCTGCTCAAACAAATTATGACAATTTTGTAAGAGACATTCAAACTCGTGAGAGAAATGTCTTAGAATCCGGTAAACTAGGTAATGTAATTATCCCTGCTTCTGAACGTCAGCCTTTTGCTGATGCTAATTATTACGATGCGAGAGATGAAAGATTTCCTGGTATGAGTCCTATAGACATTGCATTAGCAACTATGTCCTCTGAAGAGAAAGATTTATATCGTTATCTTGTTTGGAAAAAGTTGAATGTTAGCGGCTTAGTACTTGCGAGAGAGACTACTAGAACTGTTACTGGAATTCTTAATAAGAATAAAGGCGGCGATGCTAGTAGAATGAGTGGAGGTTCTAATCGTATAGTTGATACTAGTGATAGACGATTAGATAGTCCAGGAACTTGAACTAACTATCTTAATTAAATGTCATGATTAGCATACTAAACAGATATAATCTTAGAAACCAACCTGATGTAGACTACGTAATACCTATATTAAACAAGTTAGATGAATGTGTTAATGCAATTAATGATTTATCTGACAAACCTACTGCTGTAGATAATACAGTTAAGTTAATTAGATTAGGTAGTATTATAATAAAGCATACTAAAGGAGTTCCTACAGATGTGATTGGTACTACAGAATTGCAAAATTCTAATACCTATTATGTTCCTAGTACGGATATGAAAATTGTAGGTGCTAAGTGGGTTACTAATATAAATACTACTGATATACCTTCTACTCCTTTTGGTACTTTAAAGATTATCTCTGCTGCTTTTGTTGATTCTTCGATTATAGTTCAAGAGATAGTTCAACATATTAATACAGATTTTGTAGCTGTAGGTTTAAATAACCAAGCTATGTATGATGTAGAACTTACCGACATGCCTGTAACTTTAAAAGCGTTTAAATCTAATTATGCTATTCAAGTTATTTTAGATGCTTCTGCCCCTACAGGTGCTTATGCATTTGAAGTTTATATTAGAGCCGAGTATGTTTAGTATACTCATTAAATAAGTAATCAAATAAATCAATACAATTGAAATGGGAAAGATAACCTTATTAAACGATCACATGCAATACTCAAAAGAGCTGCATGATGATGAATATGAGTTAGAGAAACACTTTGCAGGTAGTACTGCAACTCTTACTCAGAATATCATTTATATGGCTGCTGCTCAAAACAACCAGTTTCCTATGAGTGCTATCACTGAAGGTGGTGCTTTAGGTCGGGTTAAGACTGAGTATGTAACGGAAGATGAATATGATTATCCGGTTAGTGATAACATTTCAACTCGTACTACGACCATCTATAAGAATAATTACGTAGGTGCTCAGACTGCTAAGATAGGTATTAATGGTACTCCTTTTGAAATCTTCACTGAAGGAGCACTTATTCCTACGTATGAGTATATCTTAAACTCTACTACTAAAGTTTATTGTAGAGATGTAGAAGATGCAGCTGATGGAATGTTTAAAGGTACATTCAATCTAGTTGACTCTACTGACCCTGCTAAAACCGTTCCTCAATCGGATTTAGAAGTTGGTAAGAAAATCTCTCGGATTGTTTCTATCAACTCAAAAGCCGGTTCTCGTGGGAATGGTTCTCTTTTTGTAACTCCTTACAAAAAGAAGAACATGCTCAATACGTTCCGTAAGACGTATAAGTGGGAAGGTGAGATTCCAACTAAAGTAGTTCGTTTCAATTATACTACTGCTGGAACTGAAGCTAAAACTCTATGGATGGATTACCGCAAATGGGTATTCATGCAAGAGTGGGCTTATGAGAAAGAAGTAGGTATTTGGGAAGGTGAATACAATAAGACTCCTGATGGTAAAATTTATCTGAAAGATAGACATTCAGGTAACGTTGTTAGTCGTGGTAGTGGTATTTGGGAACAGATACCTAACTGGGATTCATATAGCAAACTTACTGGTTCTAAGTTAAAGTCTATATCTCGTTCTGTATTCCGTGCCAATAATGACCAGGCTTCTGGAGGTCGTGATATTAAAGTATTTGGTGGTACTATTGCTGCTGAGAACTTTGATGCTGCTATGAAAGAACTTTGGGGTGCAGGTCGTTTCTACGATGGCACTGACAAAATGGTTTCCGGTAGTGGAATGGATATGGAGTACGGTGCGTACTTTACAAAATATCGGACTATTGATGGTGATAGATTCACCTTCGTTAAATCTGATATGTTTGATAATGGACCTCGTGCAGAAGTTGCTGACCATTACAAAGATGGTTTCACTACTGAATCCGGTAAAATGGTATTCATTGATGATACTTCTTATAATGGTGAACCTAACATCAAAATGGTTATCAAGAAAGGCATGGAGAACTTGTTCCAAAAAGTTGCCGGTGTTGGTACTCAAGAAGGTGGAGGTCAACCTGAATTCGTATCTAGCGATTTCCACGGAAGTTCACATGAGTATATGACTATGCGTAACGTTCAGATTATGCGTAATACTAACTGCTTCGTTCTTGAACTGGAAGTAGCTTAATAAATGTTTAAGTAAACAAAACAAAGAGAAAACATGAGTACCAAAGTACAAGAAAAAATCGTTTACATTAAACGTAAACCGTCTAAGCATATTGAGAGTAACCAAGCATTAAAAATAATGAACGATAATGCTACTAAGTATTTAGGTTCAGCTGGTTATTCAAATACAGAACTACCTGTTACTGGTCTTTCGGAGATTGAGAAAGTAGCTATATTACCTTCTCTTGTTCAAGTATCTGCTAACCATGTGGAATTTGATGAAAAGGTTAATACTTACTATCACGAACTTCGAGAGCTAGTACCGGCAGGTAGAGGTCTTAGACTTAATATAGCAACTGTTCCAAAAGAGGTTAAATATGCAGGTAAAGATGAAGTAATTGACTTTCCTGTTAAACCTAAAGATTACGTTATTTATATGAGAGCTATTAGCCCTGACTATAAACAATGTAGTATGACTTTAGAAGAAGCTAAAAACGGTGGTAATAGAGTTAAGTTTTATATCCATGATTTAGAACTTGCTCAGAAAGCAGAAATAGAAGTTGGTGATTGGAGAGATAAAGCTTATGCTGCATATCTTGATATTGCTGATATTACTACTAACTGGGAATCTATTCTACTTGTTCATGGTATTAATCCTGATTTAATATCTAAGGTTGAACAGAAAGCTAAATTACGTGGTCTAGCTCTTGCTGACGGTATCAAAGATTATACAGAGCAAATTACAGCTTTTAAGAAGTTTGTAGATGCTTGTGGTGATAAAGATATTGAAATCAAAGCTACCCTAAATAAATTTGTTAATGCTAAAATCGTTCTTGTTGTAGATACATCTTATATCTATGATAACGATGCTGCTAGTGTAACAATTGGTAATGATGAGAGAAGTGCTGTTCTTTGGTTGAAAGATGCAAAGAATACTAAGGACTATCAAATCATGCTTGCAAAGTTAGCTAAAATAAATATTATAAAATAATAGTTATGACTATAGATGAAATTCATATCAAGGTTCGCCAAGATGTACAGAAGTTAAATAGCCATGCAAATGGTAATCTTCTTGATGAAGAGATTGATTTTCACCTTAACTATTATACAAGAAAGTTTGTGGATAATGTAGTGGGTAAGTTGAGAGGTCGCTTACCTGCTACATCCGCAAACCCTTCTGGTAGTACTACTGACTTTCAACAGAACCAAAGACTATTAGATAGTTTAAGTACATTACAAGTTAAAGGTTTAACGATACCTTCTTATATAGATAGTACGAATATCTCATACGGTATACTTCCACCTAATTATAGGCATTTACTTGATGACGTATCTGAAATGGTATGTAATAGAAAAGGTATAGTAAAGACTCCAGTTGATACTAAGATAAATGTCTATCCTTTCTCTTTTCTAGCTGACTATGACACATTCAAGGAATTAGAGCTAAAAAAACAAGGAGGTATATTCTTTAAACTAACTAATTATTTGCCTAATGGAATAACTGATTCAGATGATAAATATCAAGTTGTTAAACTTATACTTGATAATACTTCTGATATGTATTGGGAAAAATATAATGGTAAATATTATCCTAACAGTTTTATACATGCAAATAGTGCATTGCTTAGTATGAGTTATATAATTACAGTTACAACTAACCCTATTAGCGTAGCTGTAAATCCTACTACTATTACAAATAAGGTTTATCGTTACGACTCTAAAGACTTATTTACAAAACATCCTAATCGTCTTAGTAAGGATAATAATTTGAATTATATTCTTAATCATCCTTTTGAAAAGACTACTTGGGAATCACCTATATCTACTCTTGGTGATGATAGGTTATATGTATATGAAGATACTACGTTTAAAGTAAAGAACCTAGTTATTGATTATATAAGAGAACCTAGAGAAGCTTCAAAAGCTAGATCAGTTAATGTCGATTTGCCTGACACTTCTACACAACTAGTTGTAGAGCAAACAATCATTCATCTTAAAGGTATGATTCAAGACCCTACTTGGCAAACTGATATGCAACATAATACCTTAAATAATCAATAACTTAAAGTAAAATAAAGATATGAAACAATTAATGGGTTTTAAAAGTAATGCAACAGCTAAACTTCTCGGAACAAATGCCGATCCTGTTGCTGCTACTACACCTGCAACTTCTCCTGAACAAGTAGGAACAGCACTTCCTGGTGCTTTTGGAGTAGATAAAAGTACAGGTCTATTAATTCCACTTCCTAATAATACTGAATTATTAAAAGTTGATAAATTTGTAATGGTAAGAGGTAATCCTAAGGATAGTAATCCTTTAGATACTAATGATACCGCAGAAGGAGCTACTATTTCAGATGAAATTGATCGTAGAAATTTTATAGTTAAAAAGTATCTTCCTGTTGCAGGTGCAGCTAAAGTAATTACTTTAGGTAGTACTGGTAATAACATTATTGGTGGTGTTAATACCGTTTCAGGTGCTATGGCTGGAGTTACTGTAGTAGATACTTCTCCAAACATTATGACTGATTGGAAGGTAAAAAATTATGAAGTAAAACCTGCAATTGGTTCTTCCGGTACTGTTGTAGTTACACAATTAGTAGCTAAGATTCAGGCTGACCCTGACCGTCTAGTTGATGCTAGTCCTAATGGTGAAATGTTAGTTCTAACTCATAGAAAAAAAGGTCTTGCTTTTGATGCTCATGGTACAGATGGAACTGTTTGTGAAGGCTGTGCTAAAACTATCACTACTAAACCAATTAGTGTAGATAATACTGTTGCAAGTATTAGAGAGTTAGAAATTGAATGTGCAGGTTATCAAGGTGTTACTCGTAGAGGTGATGGTCAACTAGGAGATATTCTTCCTTATACTCAAGTTGATATTGATGCCGGTGTTAACGGTTTCGTAGTATATCATCTTACTTGGTTACGTGAAGTTAATCGTCAAGGTACTCCAGTAGATAATAAAGCTTCTCGTTTCTTACGTCTATATTTAGCTGTTCCTAAAGATAGTCTTGCGATGGTTACATCTCTTGATGCATTATTTGGTACTGCTCTAATTCAAGTTACTGGTCTCTTTGAAGAAGATGAAGAAGGAGAGTTTTTATTAAAAGGAAAAGAAGCAAATGCAGAACGGAAAAGAATAGAGAAAGAAGAAAAAGAAGCAGAAGAAGCAGAAGCTAAAAGAGAAAAAGAAATAGAAAAAGAAAATAAAGAAAGAGGAAAAGCTGAGCAACTTCCGGCAGAACACTCTCAAAGAGAAAGAGAAGAAAGAGAAAGAGCTGAAAGAGGACATGCAACACAACTTCCTGCAGAACAAACTCTAAGAGAAAAACAGGAAG